>Ga0208685_1000039_pt1 | contig 58427 bp, 57 predicted proteins | sample EasRivMeERMLT890_FD_187533 | JGI IMG/M metagenome (GOLD analysis project Ga0208685, IMG submission 187533) | Soil microbial communities from meander-bound floodplain in the East River, Colorado, USA - East River MetaG ERMLT890 (SPAdes) (version 2) | ecosystem: Environmental > Terrestrial > Soil...
CTGCACCACATCTTCAAGAACGGCTGGGAAGACAAGGACTACATCAAGGCCCGCGTCTACGGCATGGACAAGGTGCAGGAAGAAGTCGCCAAGTGGACGCCGGAGGAAGTCGAGCGCGTCACCGGCATGAAGGAAGCCGAGGTGCGTGACGTCGCCGAGAAAATGGCGAAGAACAAGCCCAGCACCATCGTCTGGGCGATGGGGCAGACCCAGCACACGAACGGTAACGCGATCGTGCGCGCCTCCTGCATCCTGCAACTGGCGCTCGGCAACGTCGGCGTTTCCGGCGGCGGCTGCAACATCTACCGCGGCCACGACAACGTGCAGGGCGCGACGGATGTCGGCCCGAACCCGGACTCGCTGCCGGGCTACTACGGCATCGCGCCGGGCTCGTGGGCGCACTTCGCGCGGGTGTGGGGCATTGACCTCGATTGGCTCAAGAAGCAGTTTTCCTCCGAAGCCTCGATGACCAAGCCCGGCCTCACGGTGTCGCGCTGGGCCGACGCGGTATTGGAGAAGAACGAATTGATCGACCAGGATCACAACCTGCGGGCGGTGGTCTTCTGGGGGCACGCGCCGAACAGCCAGACGCGCGGCAAGGAGATGGTCGAGGCGATGAAGAAGCTCGACCTGCTGGTGGTGATCGACCCCTATCCGTCGGCGACTGCCGCGATGGCCGCGATGGTGCGCCAGGAAGGCGTGTACCTGCTGCCGGCGGCGACCCAGATGGAATGCGCGGGCTCGGCGACCTCGTCGAACCGTTCGGTCCAGTGGCGCGAGAAGGTGATCGACCCGATGTTCGAGTCGCGCACCGACCACATGATCATGTACCAACTCGCCCAGAAGTTCGGCTTCGAGAAGGAGTTCGTGGGCAAGATCAAGATGGTGAAGGGCAAGGGCGGCATAGACGAGCCCGACATGGAAGACACGCTGCGCGAGATCAACCGCGGGGTGTGGACCATCGGCTACACCGGCATCACGCCCGAGCGGCTGCAGGCCCACATGCGCAACCTTCGCGTGTTCAACGTGAAGACGCTGCGCGCGACGGGCGGCAAGGATGCCAAGACCGGCTACGTGCTCGATGGCGACTACTACGGCCTGCCGTGGCCGTGCTATGGCACCGGTGCGTTGAAGCACCCCGGTTCGCCCAACCTCTACGACACCTCCAGGCACGTCATGGACGGCGGCGGCAACTTCCGCGCCAATTTCGGCGTCGAGAAGGACGGGGTCAACCTGCTGGCTGAGGACGGCTCGCATTCCAAGGGTGCCGACCTCACGACCGGCTACCCCGAGCTCGATCACGTGCTGCTGAAGAAGCTCGGCTGGTGGGACGAGTTGACCGACGACGAAAAGAAGGCGGCCGAAGGCAGGAACTGGAAGACCGATCTCTCTGGCGGCATGATCCGCGTGTTCATGAAGAACCACGGTTGCCATCCGTTCGGCAATGCCAAGGCGCGAGCGGTGGTCTGGAACTTCCCGGATGCGGTCCCGCTCCACCGCGAGGCGCTGTACAGCCCGCGGCCGGACTTGATCGAGAAGTACCCCACCCACGCCGACCAGAAGAACCGCTGGCGCGTGCCGGTGCTTTTCAAATCGATCCAGGACGCGAACAAGGACGCTGTCAAGACCTACCCGCTGATCCTGACCAGCGGGCGACTGACCGAGTACGAGGGCGGCGGCGACGAGACGCGGTCCAACCCCTGGCTCGCCGAACTGCAGCAGGAGATGTTCGTCGAGATCAACCCCAAGGATGCCAACGACCGGGGCCTGAAGAACAACGAGTACGTCTGGGTCAAGACGCCCACCAAGGCTCAGATCAAGGTCAAGACCCTGGTGACCGAGCGCGTGGCGGCCGGAACGGTGTTCTGTCCGTTCCACTTCGCGGGGCATTTCGAAGGCAAGGACCTGCTCGACAAGTATCCGGAGGGGGCGGCCCCGATCGTGCGCGGCGAGTCCGTGAACACGGCTACGACCTACGGTTACGACATCGTGACCATGATGCAGGAAACCAAGACCACGCTGTGCCAGGTCGTCAAGGTATAAACGAAACTGAGCGGAAGTGAGGAGTTAAACCATGGCAAGAATGAAATTTCTCGCGGATGCCGAGCGCTGCATTGAGTGCAATGGCTGCGTGACCGCCTGCAAGCAGGAGCACGAGATTCCGTGGGGTGTGAATCGCCGCAGAGTCGTGACGCTGAACGACGGGGTGCCGGGCGAGAAGTCAATCTCGGTCGCCTGCATGCACTGCTCGGATGCGCCATGCATGGCGGTGTGCCCGGTGGACTGTTTCTACAAGACTACCGAAGGCGTCGTGCTGCACGACAAGGACCTGTGCATCGGCTGCGGCTACTGCTTCTACGCCTGTCCGTTCGGCGCGCCGCAATTCCCGCAGGACGGCGCGTTCGGGCTGCGCGGCAAGATGGACAAGTGCACGTTCTGCGCCGGCGGCCCCGAAGCCGACAATTCCGCGGCCGAGTACAGGAAGTACGGCCGCAACCGCCTGGCGGAAGGCAAGCTTCCGGCCTGCGCCGAGATGTGCGCGACCAAGGCGCTGCTTGGCGGTGACGCCGACGTGATATCCGATATCTACCGCAACCGCGTGCTGAGGCGCGGCATAGGCTCGGAAGTGTGGGGCTGGGGTACCGCCTACGGCAAGCCGGAACAGAGGCCTGCGGCGAAGCCCGGAGCAAAATCGTGAGGCGTCCGGTCCTGATGCTGGCCGCGGCGGCGCTTGCCCTGGGCGCCGCCGGCTGCGGCGAGAAGACTTCGGTCACCGTCTACAAGCAGGGGCATTACCAGGGCAAGCCGGACAAGCAACCCTGGGACAACGACCTCTTCAAGGGCGACAAGCTGGCGTGGGAGCAGGCGATCAAGGCGCGTAACGAGCGCCAGGACGAAACCTCGCGCGGCACCCCCACGGCGAAGAACTGAATCAAACCCAAAGGAGAATCGCATGGTCGGCATTCTCGACATGCGCGGATTGATACGCTTCGTTTGTGCATTGCTCGCTCTGATTTGCCTGCAGCCCGCCTGGGCCGCCGAGGCCGGCGGCGCCAAGGAGCAGGCAGAGCGCCAGCAGACCCAGCCTCTCAACAACGCACCAGTGTATTCCGACGTGCGCCGGGGCGAGAACCCATACCAGACCACCCAGGTGCGCGGGATCGAGAGCAATATCCTGGTCCAGTCCGGGGGCGAGGTCTGGCGCCAGATCCGCAACGGTCCCATCACGGTTTACGGCGGATGGGTCCTCGTCATCGTGCCGCTGCTGATCCTCGGCTTCTACCTGTGGCGGGGACCGCTCAAGGTCCACGGCCGGCTGACCGGGCGGAAGATCCAGCGCCTGTCGAGCTGGGACCGCACCATACACTGGACCGTGGCGATCAGCTGGGTGATCCTGGCCATCTCCGGGGTGCTGCTGCTGTTCGGCAAGTACATCGTGCTGCCGCTGTTCGGCTACACCATGTTCTCCTGGCTCGCCATCCTGTCGAAGAACCTGCACAACTTCGTCGGCCCGGTGTTCCTGATCGCGGCGGCGTTGATGTTCTTCACCTACCTCGGGCGCAACATCCCCCGCGGCCACGACTTCGGGTGGCTGCTCAAGGGCGGGGGCATGCTGACGGGCGAGCACGTCCCCTCCGGCTTTTTCAACGCCGGCGAGAAGATCGTGTTCTGGGTGGGGCTCTTCCTGTTCACGGTCATCGTGGGGGCGTCGGGCCTGGTGCTGCTGTTCCCCAACTTCGACCAGGGCCGGATGATCATGCAGTACTCGAACATCATCCACGCAGTGACCGCCGTGGTCTACGTCGCGATGATGCTCGGGCACATCTACTTGGGCTCGGTGGGCGTGGAAGGGGCCTACGAGTGCATGCGCACCGACGGCAAGGTCGACGAGCAGTGGGCCAAGGAGCATCACGAGTACTGGTACAACGAGGTCGTGAAGGGCCGGCCCGGCGCGGCGGGGAGCGCTGCTCCGGCGCGCGCGAACGCGATGAAGGAGGGATGGAAGCTATGAAGGCACCGAAATTCTGGACCGTAGTGCCGGCGCTGCTGGTCGCGGGCGCGGTCGGCCTCGCCTACGCCAAGCTGCCGCAGGCGCCGATGGACGACGCCGCGAAGGCCAAGGCCGCGGAGGCGAAGGCCAAGGCAGCCGAGGGCGCGAAGAAGGAGCGCGCGCAGGAAGAGAAGGCGATGGACCGCGTGGTCGAGCGCTACAAGAAGGAGAAGGGCATCAAGTCGGAGGCGGCGAAGAAGAAATAGTGCCGCAGGCCCTGATGCGAAAGAAAGCCCGGTGCTCCCGGGCTTTTTTGTTGGGTATGGCTAGTAGACGTTGCCGAGCAGGGGCGTGATGAAGAGCCAGGAGAGCGCGACAATCACGAGTATGCCGACGAGATTCAGCCAGAAGCCTGCTTTCATCATCTGCGGCATTCGCACCAGCCCGGTCCCGAATACGATGGCGTTCGGGGGGGTTCCCACCGGCATCATGTAGGCGCTGCTCGCTCCCAGCGTGCACGCGATGATGAGGACGTAGGGGTTCATTCCGAGCACCGGCGCCATCGCGGCGAGCACCGGCACCATGGTCGCGACCTGCGCCGTGTTGGAAGTGAGCTCAGACAGGAACACCGTCATGGCGGTGATCGCGAGCAGCAGGAGCAGGGGATGCAGGCCCGCGAAGCCACGGCTCGAGTTACCGATGAACTCCGACACGCCGTTCGCCTCGATGGAAGCCGCGAGCGTGAGCCCTCCGCCAAACAGCATCAGCACGCCCCAGGGAAGCTTCACGGCCGTGTCCCAGTCCATGGCGCGCACGCCCTTGGCGCGGTCCACCGGGATCAGGAAGAGCGCCATCGCCGCCAGCATGGCGATGCCTGCATCGGAGAGGCCGGAGAAGGGCTTCAACCCGGCAATCACAACCGGCTTGAGCAGCGGACTGAATATCCAGAGCGTCGCGGTGACGGAAAAGACGGCGAGGACAGTCTTCTCGCCACGGGTCAGGGGCCCGAGCTTGCGATATTCCTCGTCGAAATGCTGCCGGCCGCCCGCAACCTCGCCGATATCAGCGCGAAACAGCAAGCGGGTAATCATCAACCAGGCGAGCGGCAGGAAGATGAGCGTGAACGGCCCGCCCACCATCAGCCAGTCGAAGAAGCTTACTTCCTTCCCGAACGTCTGCTGGATGTAGCGCACCGCGATGCCGTTCGGCGGCGAGCCGATGATGGTCGCAATCCCGCCGATCGACGCCGCGTAGGCGACGCTGAGCAGGAGCCCGGTGGCGAAATTGCGCTCGGGAATGCGGTCCTGGGGAATCCCTCCTGATTCCTTTAGGCCTTTTCCCGTGCGGCTGCGCAATACCAGGTCGATGACGCTCAACGCAATCGGCACCATCATCGCCGCGGTCGCCGTATTCGAGACCCACATGCTGAGGAATGCGGTGACCACCATGAAACCGCCCACAATTGCACCCGGGCGCGCGCCGACCAGCCGCAGCGTGAAGAAGGCGATGCGCCGGTCGAGTCCCCAACGCTCGATGGCGAGCCCCAGGATGAAGCCGCCCATGAAGAGGAAGATCACGTCCGCGGCGTAGGGCGGCAGGACCTTGTTCATGGGCGCAACGCCGAGCAGCGGGAAGGCCGCGATCGGCAGCAGGGCGGTCACCTCGATATCCACGGCCTCGGTGAGCCACCAGGTCGCCATCCACACCATCATGCTGAGCGTGGTGCGCCCCGACTGCGAGAATTCCACCCACTCGCCGGGACCCGTCGAGTAATGGGGGGGCAGCCAGTAGTAGCACAGCAGCCCCAGCAGCGGCCCCGCGAAGAGGCCGATGCGCCGGATGCTGGCGACGTTCACCCGCTTACCGGATGGCCAGCATCCAGGGCACGCCGATCACCATGAAAGCGGCGAAGAAGATCACCCCGAAGATCGCGCCCAGTCGCCAGTAGTCTGCCGCCGGCAGATACCCGCTGCCGTAGTACACCGGGCTCGGGCCGGTTGCGTACGGAGTGAGGATGCCCATGATGCCGAGCTGCAGGCACAGCCCGAGGGCGACCGTTGTCATGTTGATTCCCGGAATGGTGGAGGCGACCGCGAGCAGCACCGGGACCATGGCGGTGACATGTGCGGTGACGCTCGCAAACAGGTAATGGCCGAAGAAGTTGATCAGCAGCAGCGCGATGACCGCCACCGTGGGCGAGACGCCGCTCAGTTGCCCGGCGACGCTCTCCGCGAACCACTTCACGAATCCGACGCGAGTCAGCCCGTCCGCGAGCGCGACCAGCGTCGCGAACCACGCGAGCGTATTCCACGCAGCCTTGTTGGCGGTGATGTCGTCCCACGTGACGACCTTGAGCAGCAGCATCAGCGAGATCACGGCGATGGCGGCGGTGGTGGCTTCCATGATGGCGCCGCCAAAAATCCACAGCAGCAGTGCGATGAGGACGAGTATCCCGAGGATGATCTCGCGCTGGGAAAGCGGGCCCAATTTCTGGAGTTCCTTCGCCGCCCAGGCCGGGACCTCCTTCCCCTCCTTCACCTGCGGCGGATAGATCCAGTAGACGAGCAGCGGAACCAGCACCAGCAACAGGATCCCGACCGGCGCAAAGGCCATGAACCACTGGACCCACGTGAACTCGATTTGCGCGGTCTTCTTCACGAGCTCGACGGCGAGCAGGTTGGGCGCGAGCGCGGTGAGGAACATCGAGCTCGTCACGCAGGTCGCTGCGATCGCCACCCACATGAGATAGGAGCCCATGCGCCGCATGGACGGGTCGTTCGGCTTGGATTCGTAGAGCGGCGGCAAGTTGCGGATGACAGGGTAGATCGTGCCGCCGCTGCGCGCCGTGTTGGAGGGCGTGAAGGGCGCGAGCAGCAGGTCCGCGATCGTGACCGCATAGCCCAGGGTGAGCGTCTTGCGGCCCATCGCCTTCACCAGCAGCAGCGCGATGCGCTTGCCGAGGCCGGTCTTCTCGTACCCGAGGGCGAACATGAACGCGCCGAAGATGAGCCACACCGTCGTATTGGAGAAGCCGGAGAGCGCCCAGCTCAATGAAGCCCTTGCCGAACTGAAGCCGGTCTTCGCCAGCTGCTCGGGGCTGAAGAAGACGTACTCGGAGAGCACCGTCACGAGCGCGACTCCAATGAGCCCGATCGCGCCCCCCGGCAGCGGCTCGAACATGAGTCCGACGATGACGCCGACGAAGATCGCGAAGTAATACCAGGCGTATTGTGGCAGCCCCGCCGGCGCGGGGATGAGGGCGATGATGATGGCGACAGCGACCGGTGCGAGGGCTTTCCAGTTCATGTTGTTTCCTTCTTTGCGACGTTCGTCCGGATCGAGCCTTCAGAATCCGATAGCGAGCAGCAGCCAGGCCGCGATCACTGTTCCGAGCGCCGCGCTTCCATAGGCAGCGACCATGGCCCCGGTTCCAGCGTGCACCCCGATGTCGTGCAGCCCGTGGTAGATGCGATGCACGGCATGGAACAGGAAGAGCGAGATGACGGCGAGCAAGAACAATTTTCCGACCCCGTGCTGCGCGAAACCGAGGACGCGGGTGTAAGCGAGGGCCTCCCCGGGCATCCACAGCCCGATCGGCGCGATGATGCCGGTGATGAAGATCAGGATCGGCGCGACCAACGCGGAGAGCACGCCGCCGGCCCCGAACAGCGACCAGAAGATGGGTTCGTGGGAGCGCTTCATGTCACATCCACCGTATGATGATGTAGATGAGGGCCGAGGCGCCGAGGGTGGCGAGCCAGCCGCCCCCCGTAATCACCATCTCGGGAAGGGGCCGGCCGGCCAGGCGCAGGTCGGGCGCGGTCTTGGGCGCGACCTTCCACCAGGTGTAGGCGTGATAGCCGACCGTGGCGAGCGCCAGCCAATGGAAGATAAGCGAGATGGGGCTCGTCAGCGCGGCGCGCCACGCGTCCCAGGCCGCCTGGCCCTGCGTGAGCCGGAAGAGGCCCACCAGCAGGATCACCGCGTAGATCGCGAGGAACACGCTGCTCGCCTCGCGGATCATGTAGCGCACGAAGTAGGGGTTCCGGCGCCACCAGCCCTGCATGGGCCGGACGTAGGTCTTGACTTTGGCCATCACGCGCCCCCTTTCGGCATGAGGAGCTTCAGCACGCCGAAGTAGTCCAGCGTGCTGTTGACCTTGTTCTGGTTGATGGCGTGCGCGGGATCCACCTGTTTCGGGCACACCACCGAGCAATACCCGACCAGCGTGCAACCCCATACCCCTTCCTCGGCGTTGAGGAGTTCCGACCGCTCGTCCCAACCGCGGTCGCGCGAATCCGCGTTGTAGCGGTGGAGCAGCGCCAAAGCGGCCGGGCCGGTGAACTTGGGATTGAGGCCGTACTGCGGGCATGCCGCGTAGCACAGCAGGCAGTTGATGCACTGCGAATACTGGTAGTAGCTTTGAAACTGCTTCGGTGTCTGGAGGAACGTTCCCGCCGACAGCGGTTTACTCTCCTTGGGGACCACGTACGGCTTGACCGAGGGAAGCTTGTTGTTGAAGAAGTCAGTCTGGTCGATCACGAGGTCGCGCAGGACCGGGAAGTGGCTGAGCGGCTCGATGCGGACCTTGCCGGGGTAGTAGTCGCGCAGGAAGGTGTGGCAGGAGAGTTCCGGTCTTCCGTTCACCATCTTGCCGCAGCTGCCGCAGATCGCCATGCGGCACGACCAGCGGAAGGTGAGGCTGCCGTCGAGATGGTCCTTGATGTATTGCAGGCCCTGCAGCACCGAGGTGTCGTGGGTGAAGGGCACCTTGAAGGTCTGGAAATGCGGCTCCGTGTCCTTCTCGGGGTTGTAGCGCAGCACCTCGATCTCGATTGTCCGGGTATCGGCCATGCGCGGTCCTCAGGTCATTACGGCTTTCTTGCCCTCGCCGCCGTAGACGCGCGTCTTGGGCGGAGACTTGGTGATGGTCACCGGCGTGTACTCGATCCGGGGCGGTCCATCGCCGGTGCGGTGGGCAAGCGTGTGCTTGAGATAGTTCGCGTCGTCGCGTTCCTTGAACTCGTCGAGACGGGTGTGGGCGCCGCGAGATTCCTTGCGATTCAGCGCCGATTGCGCGGTCACCTCGGCGAGCTCGAGCGTGAAGCCGAGCTCGATCGCCGACAGCCATTCGGTGTTGAACGCGCGGTTGCGGTCGTCGAGCTTGAGGCCGCGCCGGTAGCGGTCGCGCAGCGTCGCGAGCTTCCCGCACGCCGCCTGCATGCTGTCGGCCTTGCGAAAGATGCCGACTCCGGTCTCCATGGCTTCGTGCATCTCGTCGCGTATCGTCGCGACGCGCTCGCCCTTGTCCTTGCCGAGCAGGCCGAGCAGCCGCTTTTCCACGGCCTCCGCCTGCTGGCGCGCCGCATCGCTCTTGCCCGCCGCGGTCACCTTGGCGTGGCGCGCGGCCTCCTCGCCTGCAATCTTGCCGAACACCACGATTTCCGCGAGCGAGTTGGAGCCCAGGCGGTTGGCGCCGTGGATGCCGACGCTCGAGCACTCGCCCGCCGCGTAGAGTCCCTTCAGGGGCGTCGCCGTCTGACCGTTGCAGAGAATGCCGCCCATCGTGTAGTGCACCGCGGGACGCACCGGAATCGGCGCGACCACGGGGTCGACGCCCGCGAAGACCTTCGCGACTTCGGTGATCATCGGTAGCCGCTCGTGGATCTTGGCGGCTCCCAGTTGACGCAGGTCGAGCCAAACCGCTTGGCCCAGGGGAGTGCTGACCGTGCGGCCCTTCTGCTCCTCATGCCAGAACGCCTGCGACAGGCGGTCGCGAGGTCCCAACTCCATCGCCTTCGGGCGCGGCCACGGGTCCGGCGGCCCCAGGCCGTAGTCCTGCAGGTAGCGGTAGCCGTCCTTGTTGGTAAGGATGCCGCCTTCGCCGCGGCAACCCTCCGTGATGAGCACTCCGGTACCGGGAAGGGCCGTCGGGTGCCACTGCACGAACTCCATGTCGCGGAGCGGCACGCCGTGACGGAACGCGATGCCCATGCCGTCCCCGGTGACGATGCCGGCGTTGGTGTTCTGGCCGAAGACGCGCCCGGCGCCCCCGGTGCAGATAATCACCGCCTTGCACTCGAAGAGGCAGAACTCGCCGCTCGCGATGTCGATCGCGACTACACCCTGCACCCGGCCGTCCTCCACGACGAGGTCGGCGCAGAAGAACTCGTCGTAGCGCTTGATCGACGGATACCGGAGCGAGGTCTGGAACAGCGTGTGCAGCATGTGGAAGCCGGTCTTGTCCGCGGCAAACCACGTGCGCTGCACCTTCATTCCCCCGAAGAAGCGCACGTTGACGTGGCCGTCGTCCTTGCGGCTCCACGGGCAGCCCCAGTGCTCGAGCTGCGTCATCTCCTCCGTGCAATGGGCGACGAAGTACTCGACCACGTCCTGGTCGCACAGCCAGTCGCCGCCGCCCACGGTGTCGTCGAAGTGATGGTCGAGGCTGTCGTCGGTGCGGATGACTCCGGCCGAGCCGCCCTCGGCCGCCACCGTGTGGCTGCGCATGGGCACGACCTTCGAGACAAGCGCGATGCGCTGCCGCGGGTCCCCTTGCGCGACTGCGATCGCGGCGCGCAACCCGGCGCCCCCGCCGCCCACCACTACAACGTCTGCTTGAACCGATTGCATCCGTTTGTCCTCAGGCCACCGTCACGGGAATCTTGCCGATTTTCGTGCGCCATTCGCGCGGGCCGCTCTCATGCACCGCGTTCCCCTGGTTATCGACGGCTACTGTCACCGGCATATCCTTCACGTCGAATTCGTGGATCGCTTCCATGCCGAGGTCCTTGAACGCGAGCACGCGCGCTCCACGGATGGCCTTCGCCACCAGGTAGGCGGCACCCCCTATGGCGATCAGGTGAACGCCCTTGTGCTGCTTGATCACTTTCACGGCGTCCACGCCGCGTTCCGATTTGCCGATGGAGCCGAGCATCCCGGTCTTTCCGAGCATGGTGTCCATGAACTTGTCCATGCGGCGCGACGTGGTGGGCCCGGCGGGACCGACGACCTCATCGCGCACCGCGTCCACCGGGCCGACGTAGTAGATGAGACGATTTGTAAGATCAACTGGCAGCTTCTCCCCCTTCGCGATGAGGTCGGTGAGTCGCTTGTGGGCGGCGTCGCGGCCGGTCAGGATCTTGCCGGTCAATAGCAGTCGGTCACCCGCCTTCCACTTGGCGGTTTCGGCCTTCGTCAGCTTCTCGAGGTCCACGCGCGTTGCGCCGACGCTGAGATCGAGCGCGATCTTGGGCCAGTTATCGAGGCTCGGCGCCTCGAAATGAGCCGGCCCTTTGCCGTCGAGATGGAACTCGATGTGGCGTGTCGCCGCGCAATTCGGAACGATGGCAACCGGCTTCATGACCGCATGGGTAGGGTAGTCGAGCACTTTCACGTCTAGGACCGTGGTGAGCCCGCCCAGACCTTGCGCTCCCATGCCCAGCGCGTTGACCTTCTCGTGCAGCTCGAGCCGGAGTTCCTCGGCCCGGTTCTTTGCGCCGCGCTTCTTCAAATCGCTGATGTCGATGGGCGCCATCAGCGATTCCTTCGCCATCACCATTGCCTTCTCGGGGGTGCCGCCGATGCCTACGCCCAGCATGCCCGGCGGGCACCAGTCGCCTCCCATGGTCGGAATCTGGCCGAGTATCCACTCCACCACGTCGTCGCTCGGGTTGAGGACGGCAAAGCGCGATTTGCTCTCGGAGCCGCCGCCCTTGGCCGCGAGCTTGACTTCAAGGCGGTCTCCCGGCACGACCTCCATGTGAACCACCGCAGGCGAGTTGTCGCGCGTGTTCTTGCGGGCGCCATCCGGGTCTGCGAGGACGGACGCGCGCAGCGGATTGTCTTTGTCGGTGTAGGCGCGGCGCACCCCTTCGTCGACCATTTCCTGCACGCTCATGGTGGCTTCCCAGCGCACGTTCATGCCGATCTTGAGAAACACCACGGCGATCCCGGTGTCCTGGCACACCGGCCGGTGGCCCTCCGCCGACATGCGGCTGTTCATGAGGATCTGGGCTATGGCGTTCTTGGCGGCGGGCGACTGCTCGCCTTCGTACGCTCTTCCCATCGCGCGGATGAAATCCACCGGATGGTAGTAGGAGATGAACTGGAACGCGTCGGCGATGCTCTGGATGAAATCCTGCTGCTTGATGGTCGTCATGGATTCGCTCCCGGTTTCCGGGATATTAGCGGATGATGTACTAAATGTGCCGCTTTCCTGTTCGGGCCAAACGTCCACAATATAATATTGGCCAAGAGGCTCACGACACCGGTTGATTTAGATCAAGCAAACGGGCTTCAATTGCTGAATAATCCATGGCATAGGTACCGTACAAGGATTGGAGCGGATTCGTGGCCGAAACAGTTGCCCGGGGGAAGAGCCAGGAAGGTGCGCAGAAGCTTGAGCTCCTGCGCAACTCGGCATTGGCGGTGGAGCTGACCGGAGACCAGTGCAACGTGCTGGCCGAGGTGGTGACCTTGCGCACTCTCAAGGACGGTGAAGTCCTCGTCCGGCAAGGTGCGAGCGACAATCACCTGTATGTAATCGTCGGGGGCGCGCTGGCGGTTGCCCGTCAGGTCGAGGCGGACGGGCAGTGGATCAACCTGCATCTCCTGACCCAGGGCGATCTCGCCGGCGAATTGGGTTTCATGGACGGCCGGCCGCACTATGCGGCATTGCGCGCGACCGGGCCAACCCAGGTCCTGTGCCTCGAACGCGAAAAGCTCGAGTCGTTGCTGCAACGCGAGCCGGTCATCGTCTACCGCGTCATGCGCGCGATCTTCCGTGTCGTGCACCTCATCGTGAACCGCATGGCGATGCAGACCAGCGAGCTCACGAACTATATCTACAAGGTGCACGGGAAGTACTGATTGCGGGCGTGGTGGCGCCGGGCCCGGCCGTTATAATGGCGGTCCGCGAGGCGCTCCATGAAGCTCACCCAGTACGTCAAGTTCCGCGAAGAAAAGTTTGGCGGCGTGTTGTTCGAAACACGTTCCGAAAAGGTCTACACCCTCAATCCCACCGCGACCGCGGTGGTGCGCGAGATCCAGGCGGGACGCAGCGAAAAGGACATTCCGGGGTTGCTGAAGGCGCGCTTCCACGACCAAGGCGGGGCGATCGAGCGCGAAGCCATTGCCTTTATCGCCGAGCTGCGGCAGAAGAAGTTGGTGGAGGATTGATCTGGTGACCACTCCCGCCGCCACCGGGTCCGGCGACCTGGGCGCGCCGCTTTACATTGCGTGGCAGGTGACCAATGAGTGCAACATGGCCTGCCTGCACTGCATCGAGGAGAGCGGCCCGGGCAAGGCATTCCGCGACGAGCTCAACAACGAGCAGGTGTTCCGCATCCTCGAGCAGGCGATGGACCTCGAGGTGCCGTATCTGTCGTTCTCGGGCGGCGAGCCGATGCTCCATCCGCGCTTCTTCGACATGGTGGAGTATGTCTGCAGGCGCAACGGCCAGCTGAAGATCGAGACGAACGGCGCCTACCTCAGCCCGGAGAACTGCGATCGCCTGAAGCGCCTGGGCGTGAAGGCAGTGCAGGTGAGCCTTGATGGCGCCTCGCGCGAGACCTACAACCGCATGCGGGTGCGTGGGGATTTCGACCGCACCGTCGAGGGCGTGAAGAACCTGCGCGCCGCGGGTGTGCCGATCGAGATCAATTTCTCTCCGACGCACTTCAACGTGCACGAGATCGGCGCGGCGGTGGACCTGGCAGCGGAGCTGGGTGCCTACAGTTTCTACACCGGGCGCACGATGTATACCGGCAACGCGGTCAAGACCTGGGACCGGCTCGCGCCCTCGGATTCGCAATACGACGCGTTCTTCAAGACGCTCCACGCCAAGACCGAGGAATACCGCGGCCGCATGCGGGTCCATTTCCACGAGATGGGGCTGCTCGAGGAATTGCGTTACCGGCTGCACCATCCCGCGGCTCTGCTGATCGTGCTTCCCAACGGCCTGGTTAAGCTCATCAACGCGTTGCCATTCGTGTGCGGGGACCTGCGGCAACAGGGGCTCGGCGAGATCTGGGGGCGTTTCCAGCACGCATGGCAGGATCCCCGCGTCGCGCAGTTCGTCGATGACCTCGCACGGGATTCGCGCAAGACGGCGTCGCTGCACCAATGGGTCTATCTCTGACGACACCCTCGCATCAGCACAGCGGGGCCGGCCATTCGCCGGTTCGCGGTCTGCTGCGGGTGGTGAGCCTGGTGCGCTACCGGTTCTTTCTCTATGCCGGGTTGTTGCCTTATCTGCTCGGTGCCGCGTGGGCGCATGCGGTGGAAGGGGCGTTCGATGCCGCAGTCTTCTGGAGCGGGCTTGGCGGTGTGGTAATGGCCGTGATCGGTGTCGAGTCGTTCAACGAGTATTTCGATTCGCAGATGGGCACCGACCGGGTGTTCAATCCTGCCGAGGAGCCGCCCATGTCCGCGTGGGTGCTCTGGCTTGGCGTTGCGGCGTTCGCGGGCGCTCTCGCGGTCGGCATCTATCTCACCTACCGGGGCGGCTGGCCGATCCTCGCCTTCGCGGTGCTCGGCGGGCTCGCAGCCATCTTCTACGTAGCACCGCCGATCCGCTGGGCCTATCGCGGCCTCGGAGAAGCAGTGATCGCGTTGTCCTACGGCCCGTGGATGGTGCTGGGCAGCCTCTACCTCCATACCCGGACGCTTTCGTGGGGGGCGTTATGGGCGTCCCTCGTGCCGGGACTCCTGATCATGGCGCTCGCCGTGGTGAATGCCATACCCGACTATCACCAGGACCGGCTTGTTGGAAAGCGCAATCTCGTCGTGCGGCTGGGACGGCAGCGCGGTGTCTGGCTCTATCTTGCGCTCGCGGCAGCCGGGCTGGCGGTCGCCGTGGCCGGCGTTGTCGCTGGTGTGTTTCCGATTGCATGCCTGGCCGCGCTGCTGGCACTGCCGCTGCTCGTTTCGAGCGCACGGACTGCCTTGCGCACCTACGAGACGCCGCGCCAGTTCGTGCCGGCGATCCGCGCGATCGTGGGCTGCTATGCCGTCGCCGTCACGTTGTTCGGCGTAGGCCTCGTGGCGCAACCGTGAACCGGTCCGTCATGGCAAACTGGATCGACCGCTTGAGAGCGCCTCTGTTCGTCTCCTGGCAGATCACTCGCGATTGCGACCTCTGCTGCCTGCATTGCTGCACCGATTCGGCCCCCGGCAAGCGCCTGCCGGATGAGCTCGACGCAGAGGAGGCGATGCGGGTCGTGGGCGAGATCATCCGCAACGAGGTGCCGTACGTCATGCTGTGCGGCGGGGAGCCGCTGGTCGTGCCGCACTTCTTTCGGCTCGCGGAGGCGCTCGGGGCGGCAGGGGTGCAACTCAAGATCGAGTCCAATGGCCAGCAACTCGACGCCGGCGTTGCCGAGCGGCTCGCCCGGTTGCCGGTCCGTTCCATCCAGATCAGCCTCGATGGCGACAGCCAGGAGGTCTACGGACGCCAGCGCCCGGGCGGCTCGCTCGCCAAGGCGCACGCGGCCTGCCAGGCGGTGCGGGCAGCGGGACTGCCGCTGGAGATCACGTTTGCGCCGACGCAATTCAACCTTCACGAAGCCGGAGCGGTGGTCCACCGCGCAGCGGCATTCGGGGCGTTTCGTTTCAATACCGGCAAGCTGATGCGGGTCGGGACCGCGGCCCGCCTGTGGGACAGGCTCGAGCCCGAGGCCGGACAGTACCGGGAATTCCGGGGCCTGCTGGAACGAGAGGCGCGTAATCTTGGAGGCCGGATGGAATTCTGCTATTCTCCCTTCACGTTGGGAGAGGCATTGCGAGCGGGCCTGGACGAGCCGCCGGCAACATTGCTGATATTGCCCAACGGCTGGGTGAAGGTTGCGGCAGCGCTGCCGCATGTATGCGCGGATCTGCGGCGCGAGAGCCTGGTGGAAGCGTGGACGGCGTACCGCGGCGCCTGGCGGGACGAGACGGTGCGGGGCGCAGTCCGCCGCGCGATCGGGGATGAAGTGCAACACGCCGATGCCAACAACTGGCGCCGGCTGGCGGTTTCGCAAGTTTGAGCTTAGGGAGGCGATATGGGCGACATGAAGGTGAACCTGCAGAGCGAGAAGTCCGACCAGGAAGCAAAGGTCGAGAAGATCAAGCCGGGCGAGCGGCTGAACTGGGAAACGCCCAGGATGGAGGACGTCTCCGAGCAGGTCATGGCCCAGCCGTATATCCGCTTCACCTGAAATACCCCAAGTATCCGCAATGCCGGGGCGCGCGGTAGCCGAATACCGCGCGCCCCTTTTTCTTGCCTGGCAGCTGACCAACCGCTGCGGGGCCCGCTGCATCACTTGCTGCGAGGAATCCGGCCCGGACAAGGCCTGGTCGGATGAGTTGACGCGCGGCGAGGCGCTGGAGCTTGCCCGGCGCATCGTCGCAACCGGTATCCCTTATGTCGCGTTCGGCGGCGGTGAGCCGCTCGGCGTCCCGCATTGCTGGGAGCTACTCGATCTGCTCGCCGCCGGCGATGTCGCGCTCAAGATCGAGACCGACGGGTCCCATATCGATGAAACAGCCGCCGCGCGCCTGGCGAAGCTCGGAGTCGAGTGCGTTCAGATATCGGTGGACGGAGCAACGGCCGCGACGCACGAGCGGGTGCGCCCGGGATCGAGCTTCAGCGCGGCCACCGGCGCTATCCGGCGACTGGCGGCCCGCGGCCTTGCGCCGCAACTCGTGTTCGTTCCCACCCGGTTGAATATCGGCGAGGCGGTCGGCGCCTACGACATGGCGGTCGAGCTGGGCTGCAGCGCCTTCGTCACGGGACCCTTGATGCGCATCGGCCGCGCGGCGGCCGACTGGGAACGCATCGCGTGCCGGGAGGAGGACTGGCAGGCAACCGTGACCGCGCTGCGGAAGCATGCGCAGGCGCGGCATGCGTCAACGGCGCTATCAATCTATCCCTGGGACATTCTCGCCGAGCTCGAGCAGCGGCTCGCGAGCCCGCAGGCGATGCTGCTCGTCGTGCCCAACGGCAAGGTGAAGCTCTTGAACGCGCTGCCGTTCGCGCCCGCGGATCTGCGCCGCGACTCCCTGGAGCAGGCCTGGAACGCCTATCGCGAGGCGTGGCGCTCGAGCGAGGTGCGCGAGTTCATCGCGGCCTGCCGGTCGGATCCCGGCCTGCTGCGGCACGCGAACGAAACCTGGGCAGCCGGCGAGAGGCCGTAAGGCCGCGAGCGGATCAGACCAAGCCTTCGAGCACCTGCACGTCGACCAGTGTTCCCGGCGTCACGTTACCTTGCTCTGTGGACAGGATGATGAAACAGTTCGCTTCCGACATCGAACGCAGGATGCCCGATCCCTGCTCGCCGGTCACGCGCACGCTCCAGTTGCCGGTGGCGTCCTGGGTGAGGATGCCGCGCTGGAACTCGGTGCGGCCCGGCGCCTTCTTGAGGCTCGAGGTGCACGGCACCTTGAATGTCGGTAATTGCGGTACCGGGTCGCGTCCCGACAGAACCAGGAGCGCGTCGCGGACGAACTGATAGAAGGTCACCATCACCGACACCGGATTGCCGGGCAGCCCGAAGAAGTGGGCCGCGCCGATCTTGCCGTAGGCGAGGGGACGCCCCGGCTTCATCGCGATCTTCCAGAACACGACCTCGCCCAGCTTGTTCAGCAGGTCCTTCACGAAATCGGCCTCGCCGACTGAAACGCCGCCGCTGGTGATCACGACGTCCGCCGCGGCCGCCGCGTCGTGGAACGCTCTCTCCAAAAGTTTCGGGTCGTCGCGCACGACGCCCATGTCGAGCACCTCGCAGCCGAGCCGCGTCAGCATGCCGTGGAGGGTGTAGCGGTTGCTGTCGAAGATCTGGCCTTCACCGGGCTGGGTGCCGATCGAGACCAGCTCGTCGCCCGTTGAGAAGAAGGCTACGCGCAGCCTGCGGTAGACAGCGACCTCGCCGATGCCGAGCGAGGAAATCAAACCGATGTCGGCCGGCCGCAGCGCAAGACCGCGCTTCAACGCGACCTGTCCGACTTTGAGATCTTCGCCTGCCAGGCGGAGGTTCTGGCCCTTCTTGTGACCGGGCCCCACCATGACCCGGTCCTTGTCGGCCTTGACGTGCTCCTGCATCACGATGGTGTCGGTGCCAGCCGGCATGACACCTCCCGTCATGATGCGCACGCATTGTCCGGCCGCGACCGTACCCCTGAACGGTGCGCCGGCGAAGGAGCTGCCGACATTCTTGAGGACGACTTCGCCGTCTCCCTTCAGATCTGCGAAGCGCACCGCGTAACCGTCCATCGCCGAGTTGTCGTGCGCAGGCACGTTGAGAGGCGAGTCCACGTCTTCCGCCAGCACGCGTCCCAGCGCCGCGCGCACGTTGACGCGCTCGGTCGCGGTCACGGGGGAAAGGAAGCGCGCAATGACCTCCCGCGCCTTTGCGACCGGCATGGAATTCGGGTCGTAATCGTCGGCGCAGCTCAGGGCGTGCAGGTTCTGGACCGGGTCGTTCATGGGGCAGGGCGGAGCAGGCAACGGATGGTCAGGAAATTCTACCCCCAATTACCGGGCCGGGGTCACGCGGCCTGAATGGCGTCGCGCACCTGGATGATCTCTCCGATGCCGGTCGTCCCGTAGCCCGGAAACGTACGAATTCGCTTCTCGAATGCCGCGCTCTTGATCGCGGCGACCAGGGCGCGAACCGCAGGCCGTGCGAGCGTTGTCTGCCGGGCAGCGAGAAAATAGCGCTCGGTCGCGAGCGGGACGAAATCGAGGTGGTGTTGCCGCGCCGCAGCTTCGATGCCGAACCCCGCGTCCGCCATGCCGCTTGCCACGGTTGCCGCGACGGCGGCGTGCGTGAACTCCTCGCTTTGATAACCCCTGATCTCCGACGGCCTGAGGCCGGCCGCGTCCAGCTGGCGGTCGAAGGCCAGCCGGGTGCCAGATTCCGGCTGGCGATTGATGAAGCGGGTGCCCTTTGCAGCGAGATCGGCAAGCGATAGCAGTCGCTTCGGATTGCCACGAGGAACGATCAGCCCCTGGCGGCGACCGACGAAGCGCAGGAGACGCAGCCCCCGCGTGCGCAGGAGCGGGCGGTAGGGCTCGAAGGCCGAGCGGTCGGTGGTCGCTTCCGGCACGTGGAAGCCGGCGACGTCGCACTCTCCGCGCGCGAGGCTCGCGAGGCACTCCAGGCTGCCGCGAAAGTGCAACTCCATTTCGGCAGCGCCTGATTCGGCTATCAGGTCCCGTAGCGCAGCGAGCGCGAAGTCGTGGCTTGCGTGGATCAGCAGCGGCATTCCGCGCGGTGCGTCGAGCGTAAGCGGCGTCGCGCGCCCGAGTGCCCGCACGGTGGCGGCCAGTTCCCGCTCCATAACTCGGGCGGCGGTGTCGTCGGCTTCCAGGAGTTTAAGTGAAAACGGACTGAGCCTTGCGCCGCGGCCGCGCTGCATCACGACCAGCGAGCGGCCCAGCGTGCGCTCCATCTTCCCGATCAGACCCCACGCGTGGCGATAGGAAACACCCTGCGTCGCCACGGCCCTGTTAAGCGAGCCGGACTTGGCTACGGCGCGCAGCAGCGGGAGCAGACGCGAATCGATGGATCTGCCCTCGGCCCGCCAAAGCACAGCGGGGCTGATTGCCACATATGCATCAGGAGGCATAAGTAGATAGGCGATAGTGCGATTGGCTAAGCTTGAGCATGTTAAGCGTTTAATTATGTCATACCAAGCATAACACGCTCCATGAACGAGATCCTGGCAGCGGTCGGGGAAGCCGGCCGGATGATCGCCCGGTTCGACCCTGCGGTCGTCGATATCGTCCTGCTATCGCTGCGAGTGAGCCTCACGGCGGTGCTGTTCGCGAGCCTGATCGGCTTGCCGCTCGGCGCGGCAATAGCCGTCGGCCGCTTCCCTGGCCGTCGCTCGCTGATCGTGCTGTTGAACGCGCTCATGGGCTTGCCGCCGGTAGTGGTCGGTCTCTTCGTCTACCTGATGCTGTCGCGCGCGGGACCGTTGGGCGAGCTGGGGATTCTGTTTACACCGGCGGCGATGGTCGTTGCGCAGACCATACTCATCGCTCCGATCGTCGCGGCGCTTTCGCGGCAGGTCATCGAGGACGCGTGGCAGGAGTATCGCGAGCAGCTGCAGTCCCTCGGTGCGGGCCCGGTGAACGCCGCACTGACGCTGCTGTGGGATACGCGCTTCTCGCTCGTGACCCTCGTGCTGGCGGGATTCGGACGTGCTGCCGCGGAGGTCGGGGCAGTGATCATCGTGGGCGGCAACATCGACGGGGTCACGCGCGTCATGACCACGGCCATTGCGCTCGAAACCAGCAAGGGCGACCTGCCGCTTGCCCTCGGGCTGGGGGTCATCCTGCTGTCGCTGGTGCTGGCGCTCAATGCCGGCGCGTACTGGATCAAGGAAGCCGCGCAGCGGCGCTACGGATGAGCATGCTGCCGCTCGTTCTGGACCGCGTCTCCTTCGCCGTCAACGGCAAGACGATCATCGACCGGGTTTCAATGGAAATCACTGACGGGCCACGCACCGTCATTCTCGGGCCGAATGGGGCAGGCAAGAGCGTGCTCATGCGGTTGTGCCATGGTTTCCTCACGCCCAGCTCGGGTGCCATTTCATGGCAGGGGAAAACGAACGGGCGTAACCGCCAGGCCATGGTGTTTCAACGGCCGGTCATGCTGCGCCGTTCGGCGATCGCCAATATTGTCTATGCGCTGAAGCTCGCGGGCGTCTCGCCCCGCGAGCGGGAGTTACGTGCGCGCGACGTAATCGAGGCGGTCGGGCTTGCAGCCATTGCAGATCGGCCGGCGCGGGTGCTTTCGGGCGGCGAGCAGCAGCGGGTTGCACTGGCGCGCGCGTGGGCGCTCGGCCCCGAGGTGCTGTTTCTTGATGAGCCCACAGCGAACCTGGACCCCGGCTCGGTGCGGGAGGTTGAGAGCCTCATCGGCCAGATTCGCGCCGGCGGGACCAAGATCGTCATGACGACGCACAACCTCGGCCAGGCAAAGCGCCTCGGCGACGAGATCCTGTTTCTCAGCCACGGGCGCCTGGTGGAGCGGACGCCCGTCGGTCAATTCTTTACCAAACCGGCGTCGGCGGAAGCCGAGGCCTTCATTAGAGGAGAGCTGCCGTGGAACTGAGAACGAGAAGCGCGTTTCAAGTCATGGTGGTGGGTCTGGCGCTGTGGTTGGCGCCAGGGGCAATGGCGCAGAAGTTCATCACAGTCGCTTCGACCACCTCGACCGAGCAGTCGGGGCTGTTCAAGCACATCCTGCCGATCTTTCAGAAGCAAACAGGTATCGAGGTGCGCGTGGTGGCGCTCGGCACCGGACAGGCGCTCGACATGGCGCGCCGCGGCGATGCCGACGTGGTATTCGTGCACGCGAAAGCGGCGGAGGAGAAATTCATCGCGGAGGGGTATGGCGTGACGCGACAGCCGGTGATGTACAACGACTTCGTGCTGGTCGGTCCGAGATCCGACCCGGCAAAGGTCGCCGGCGGCAAGGACATCGTCGCGGCGCTGCGCAAGGTCAAGGCGCAGACAGCGCCGTTCGTGTCGCGCGGCGACCGCAGCGGCACCCATATGGCGGAGCTCGCGCTGTGGAAGGTGGCTGGAATCGACATCGCCAAGGAAAAGGGGCCGTGGTACCGCGATACCGGGCAGGGCATGGGGCCGGCCCTCAATACCGCGTCGTCCATGAACGGCTACATCCTGACCGATCGCGCGACCTGGATCTCGTTCAAGAACCGCGGCGATCTCACGATCGTGGTCGAAGGCGACAAGCGGCTGTTCAACCAGTACGGGGTGATCCTGGTGAATCCCGCGAAGCACGCGCACGTGAAGAAGGACATGGGCCAGGCCTTCATCGACTGGGTGGTCTCCGCCGACGGGCAGAAAGCCATCGCCGATTACAAGATCGGCGGCGAGCAGCTGTTCTTTCCCAACGCGAATGACAAGGGGGCGTGACATGAGATTAAGTGCTCGCAATGTTCTGAAGGGCAAGGTCGTGAACGTCACCAAGGGACAGACGACAGCGCACGTGAAGATTGAGATCGCCGCGGGAGCGATCGTCACCGCGTCGATCACCAACGAAGCGGTGGACGAGCTGAAGCTCAAGGTGGGCGACTCGGCCTACGCGGTGATCAAGGCATCGGACGTGATGGTTGCACGCGACTGAACGGAGGGATAGGCTTCACGCGCATGAATTCGCCTGTGCCGTCAGGCACTTCGGAAGCAGCCGCCGCATCTGCCGGCACCGCGGCGCTGCGGTTCGACCGGCGTGAGTGGGCCGGGGCGTTCGGCGATCTCGGCACGCTCGTCCCCTTCCTTCTCGCCTACGTCACCGTGGTCGGCGTCGAGCCCGCTGGAATGCTGCTTGCGTTCGGTGTCGCGCTCGTCGTCGCGGGCGCGTATTTCCGGACCCCGTTCCCGGTGCAGCCGATGAAAGCCATCGGCGCGATTGCCATCACCGGGGCGGCGCAGACCGCGGTGGTCACGCCCCAGGCGGTGGCGGTGGCCGCGCTCGTCACCGGCGTCATCTGGCTGCTCCTGGGCCTGACCGGTACCGCCGAGCGGGTCGCGCGGTGGGTGGGGCGCCCGGTCACCCTCGGAATCGTCCTCGGCCTGGGCATCGCGTTCATGCTGGACGGAACGCGCATGATGGCAACGGGAATCTGGCTGGCGGTGCCGCTGTTGCTCGCGACGATTCTTCTCCTGTCGAATCGCGCCTTGCTCGCGATGGTCCTGATCCTCGCGGCAGGTGCGGCCTGGGCCGTGCTGACCGAGCCCGCGGTTGCAGGCGCTCTGGCGGGGGTGGAACCAGGGTTCAAGTCGCCCGCCTGGCCCTTTCATGCGCTGAGCTGGGAGGCCGTATTCGTAGGTGTCGTGCTCCTGGCTCTGCCACAGGTTCCGCTGACTCTAGGCAACGCGGTGATCGCCCCGGTCGAGTTCAATAACCGCGAGTTCCCCGCCCGGCCCACGAACGAGTGCCAGGTCGCGGTGTCGACCGGCATAATGAACACGCTGGGCAGCGTCATCGGCGCGGTGCCGATGTGCCATGGCGCGGGCGGAATGGCGGCGCAAGTGAGCTTCGGCGCCCGAACCGGTGGCGCGCCCGTCATACTGGGGACGCTGCTGATCATCCTGGCGCTGGCGTTCAGCGAATCGGTGGCGATCCTGCTGCGGCTCTTTCCGCAGCCGGCGCTGGGCGTCATGCTGTTTCTTGCCGGATTGCAGCTCGCGCTTGGCTCCTGCGATTTCTCGAAGGACAAGGGCGAACGGTTCGTCACGCTGGGCACCGCCGCGCTGTCGATCTGGAACGTGGGCATCGCATTCGTGTTCGGCATCGCGGTGCTGTGGATCGTGCGACGCGACTGGCTGCGGCTGTGAACTGCCGAGTTGCCCGCACCTGACGTGAGGCGCCGCAGCTTCCTGGCTGCTGCAGCTGTCGCGGGGCTCGTCCCGCGTGCGGTCCGGGCGCAAGGCAGCCGCATCATCGTGGATGCCGGGCAACGCCGCGTGGAGATCCCGGCTCGCGTCGAGCGCATCTATGCGGCGGGCCCGCCGGCCTCCATCCTCGTGTTCGTGGTTGCGCCCGGCAAGCTGATCGGGTGGACATCGGCATGGCGCGCCGCCGAGCGGCCGTTCATCGCTCAGCGTTATGCCGACCTGCCAACGCTGGGACGGCTCACCGGGCGCGGCAACACCGCGAACGTCGAGGTCGTCCTGCAGGCGAAGCCTGATTTCATCGTTGACTATGGCACGGTGAGCCCGACACTCGCATCCCTTGCGGACCGGGTGCAGGCGCAAACCGGCATACCCTATTTCCTCCTGGATGGCGATTTCGATCGCATGGGGGAGGCGATTCTACAGGTGGGACGAATCGCCAACGAGGAGAAGCAGGCCGAAGCGCTGGCGCGGTACGCGCAGCAGACCATTTCGGAAATCAGGCAGCGGGTAGCGAAGGTCCCGGCGAACCGGAGGCCGCGTGTCTATTACGGGCGCGGACCGCAGGGACTGAACACCGGTCTTGCCGGCTCGATTAGCGCCGAGTTCATCGAGCAGCTGGGAACCATCAATGTTGCGGCCGAACTCGGGCGCGGAGGCCTGGTGCAGGTTTCGGTCGAGCAGGTGCTGCGCTGGAACCCCGACGTCGTCGTGACGATCGACCCCAACTTCCATGCAATCGCGCGCGTTCACCCCACGTGGCGGGAGCTACCCGCGATCAAGGCGGGGCGTTTCCATCTCGCGCCCAACCTCCCGTTTGGCTGGATCGACTTTCCCCCATCGGTGAACCGCCTGATCGGCCTGCGCTGGCTCGCGAGCATCCTGTATCCTGATGCTTTCCCGGAAGACCTGCGGCCGATCGTGCGCGACTTCTACGCCCGCTGCTACCACCAGACCCCGAGCGAGTCGCAACTCGACCAGCTGCTGCGTCCGTCCTCGCCGCCGGCATGACCTCCGCGCGCGTTCCGGCTGCGCTGCTGGGCGCCTGTGCCGCGCTCGTGCTGCTGGTCGCGGTTGCCTTCGCAGTGGGCCGTTTTCCGGTATCGGCGGGCGACCTCGCGAGCATCTTGTGGTCGCGCCTCACCGGCACCGAACACGGGCTCGACCCCACGATCGAGACCGTCGTGCTGAGGATCCGGGGACCCCGCGTCGCGGCGGCGTTGCTGATCGGTGCTGCGCTGGCGGCAGCCGGTGCGGCCTATCAGAACATGTTCCGCAATCCCCTGGTGTCGCCCGACATCCTGGGGGTGTCCGCCGGCGCCGCGGTGGGCGCTGTGCTCGGGATATTCCTGTCGCTCAACGTGATCATGATCCAGAGCCTGGCATTCGCGTTTGGCCTGGGCGCGGTCGGCCTGGTCTACATCACCGCGAACGCGGTGCGGGGCCACGACCCGCTGCTGGTTCTGGTGCTGGCGGGCGTGGTGGTCGGGTCGCTGCTCGGCGCGTGCGTGGCGCTGATGAAGTACCTCGCCGATCCCTACAACCAGCTGCCGGCGATCACCTTTTGGCTGCTCGGCAGCCTCGCTTCCGCCAGTCCCGAGGACGTGTGGTCGACGCTTCCGCTGATGCTGCTCGGACTGGTTCCGATGTGGCTCCTGCGCTGGCGCATCAATCTGCTCGCGCTCGATGACGAGGAAGCGCGGGCGCTTGGCGTGGACACGGGCCGCATCCGCCTCACCGTGATCGCCGCCGCCACGCTCATGACCTCTGCCTCCGTCGCAATCTCGGGGGTCATCGGCTGGATCGGGCTCGTCATTCCCCATTTCGCGCGCATGCTGGTGGGACCCGATTTCTCGCGCCTGCTGCCGACCTCGATCCTGCTCGGGGCCGCGTTCCTTCTGGGTGTGGACACGCTGGCGCGGACGGTCGCGCGCATCGAGATCCCGCTGGGGGTACTCACGGCGTTCGTGGGCACGCCGCTCTTCCTGTGGCAGCTTGCAACCGCCCGGAGGGGCTGGCAGTGAAGCTCGAAGCGAAGCATCTCGATTTCGGATACGGCACCCGGCGCGTGGGCCACGACGTGTCGCTGTCCGTGGAGGCGGGGGAAGTCTTGTGCCTGTTGGGTCCCAATGGCAGCGGCAAGACCACGCTCTTCAAGACGTTGCTGGGACTGCTGCCGGCGCAGGGCGGCGCGGTGCGGGTTGACGAGATGGATCTCAGGGCGCGAGTGCGCAACGAGATTGCGCGGCGGGTGAGCTATGTTCCGCAGGCGCACGCCGCGTTCTTTCCCTTCACCGTGGAGGAAGTCGTGCTGATGGGGCGCACGGCGCATCTCGGGCTGTTCTCGTCGCCGTCGCGGCGCGACCGGGACGCTGCGCACGCCGCGATGGCGCGCATGAGAATCGAGCATCTCGCCGATTCCATCTACACGCGCATATCGGGCGGGGAGCGCCAGCTCACGCTGATCGCGCGCGCGTTGGCACAGGACGCCCGCGTCATTGTCATGGACGAGCCGACCGCGAACCTCGATTTCGGCAACCAGGTGCGCGTGCTGCAGCACATCCGGTCGCTGGCGCAGTCCGGCATCGGCGTGCTGCTCTCCACCCACGACCCCGATCACGCGTTCATCTGCGCGCACCGGGTCGCCATGCTGCACGAAGGGCATCTCACCCGGCTCGGCGCACCCGCGGCAACCATCACGCCGGACAGTCTCAGGGAGATCTATGGCGTGGAGGTGGCTGTCGTCCGCGTGGCGGTCGGCGAAGGCTTGGAACGGCCGGTCTGCGTCCCGGGTGGGGCGCTTTCTGGAGGGCGGAGCTGAGGCGTGGGTAGAATGCCGGCATGGCACGCTACCCGGGACTGACGCTCCGCATCCTCGCTGACCGGCACCCGGCCATGGGGCCAGGCAAGGCCCAGCTCGTGGCGGCAATCGATGCGACCGGCTCGATTTCCGCTGCCGCCCGATCGATGGGCATGTCGTACCGGCGCGCCTGGCAGCTCGTTGACGCCCTCAACGCGAGCTTTAGCCAGCCCGTCGTGCTGACCGCGACCGGCGGCAGGCGCGGAGGTGGGGCGGTGGTGACGGCAATGGGCAAGCGCCTGGTCAAGCATTACCGCGCAATGGAGAACAAGGCGTCGTCGGCCATCTCTGGTGACCTCCGACGCTTTTCCAAGCACCTGCGCAAATCCTCCGGCGGGCGTGGAGACCGCCGCCCCGGTCGGATCAAGCCGTCAGGACCAGCTTCAGGCCCGCGAGCGACATGACGAAGGCGAGCGTCAGGAGCAGGCCTTTCTGCTTCAGGCGCTCGAGCCCGAGCCAGGTGCCGAGGAACGCCCCCGCGAGCGCGCCGGCGGCGAGCAGCGGCAATTCGCTCGGCAGTGTCTGCACGGTGAGCGATCCGGCGGCAAGCGCGATCGCCGAATTGATGAGGATGAACGGCGCTGAGATGCCCGCGGTCGTTTTCGGGCCGGCCCAGTTGAGCATCAGAAGGATAGGGCTGAGAAAAATGCCGCCGCCTACACCGATCAGGCCGGAGAGAAAGCCGATCACGCACCCGATGACGACCGCTGCCGGTTTCTTCACTCGTACGACACCTTCCTGAATGGCAGCGCGCAGGCCGATTGCCCGCAGGACGAGGTAGAGTGCCGCGAGCAACAGCACGACGCCCATGGCAGAGTAATACGCGCCGCGCGATAGGCTCTGGATGCCGCCCACTGCGGCGAAGGGCACCGAGCCGATAAGAAAGGGCCACAGCCCGGACCAACTGAAAAAGCGCGCCCTGCGGAACCGGTAGACCGTGAACCCGGCCACCAGGATGTTGAGCGCCAGTGCGGTCGGGCGCATGACCTCCGGTGCGAGTCCGACCAGCGCCATCATGGCGAGATAGCCGGAAGCGCCGGCATGACCGACCGTGGTGTAAAGCGTCGCGACGACGAAGAACGCCGCGCATAGAATCGCGGCCTCGAGCGGTTCCACGACGGCTACAATAGCATATCCGTCATCGTTATTCCTGAACGGGAATAACGACATCGGTCGGACCATATTCCTTGATCGGCGAGCGCGGATTCCGCTAGATTAGTGCGATGGATCTCGCTGCGACATGAAAATCTTCGGCTTCGCAGGCTGGTCGGGCAGCGGCAAGACGACGCTGATCGAGAAGCTGATCCCGCTGTTCGTCGAGCGCGGCCTCAAGGTCTCGCTCATCAAGCACGCGCACCACACCTTTGACGTGGACCAGCCGGGGAAGGACTCCTACCGGCACCGGCACGCCGGCTGCACGGAGGTGCTGGTGAGCTCGTCGCGGCGCTGGGCGCTGGTGCACGAGCTGCGGGGCGCGGTCGAGCCGGGATTTGCGGAGCTGCTCGAGCGCCTGTCCCCCTGCGACCTCGTGTTGATCGAGGGCTTCAAGCGCGAGCGCATGCCCAAGCTGGAAGTGTACCGGGCCGTCACGGGCGAGCCTCTATTGCACCCGCAGGATGAAGACATCGTTGCGATCGCCAGCGACCAGCGGGTTGAAACCCGGCTGCCGCAATTCGACCTGGATGACGCAACGGGCATTGCTGCCTTCGTGCTGCGCCACCTCGGCATGAGATAATATCTTCGTGATTACAGTGCTTTATTTCGCCAGGCTGCGGGAAATGCTGGGCACCGGTTCGGAGCGGATCGCGTTGCCGAGCGCGGTCCGCGACGTGGAGGGACTGCGCGCGCTGCTGGTGGCGCGAGGAGGCGAGTGGGAGCAGGCCCTGGCCCCGAGCCGGCCCGTGCGCGCCGCGGTCAACCAGGCGATGGCCCATGGCGACACCCCGGTTGCCGACGGCGACGAGGTGGCATTCTTCCCGCCCGTGACCGGCGGATGAAGGGTAACCAGTGACAGTACGGATTCAGGCCGCAGATTTCGATGTGGGTGCCGAGATCGCCGCGCTGCGCCGGGGCAATCCCCGGATCGGCGCGGTGGCGAGCTTCATCGGGCTGGTGCGCGACACCAATGAAGGCGGCACGGTTGCCGAAATGTCGCTCGAGCACTATCCAGGCATGACCGAGAAGGCGATCGAGGAGATCATGGTGCAGGCGCGGGCGCGCTGGAGCATCCTCGACGCTCTGGTGATTCATCGCGTTGGCAGGCTTCGACCCACGGATCAGATCGTGCTGGTCGTGGTGGCGAGCGCGCACCGGGGCGACGCGTTCGCCGCGTGCGAGTTCATCATGGATTACCTGAAGACCCGCGCACCGTTCTGGAAGAAGGAGCAAACCGGCGGCGGGGCGCGCTGGGTCGAGGCGCGCGAGTCCGACGATATCGCGGCCGAGCGCTGGCGCTTGAAGGGCTAGCGCCGTGACACGGAACCGGAAGTAGGGACGGGGCCGGCGATGCGACTGCGCGTGCTGGGCTGTTCCGGCAGTATCGGCGGACAACAGAATCGAACGACATCGTTCCTGGTCGACCAAGACATCCTGATCGACGCGGGCACAGGGGTCGGTGATCTTTCGCTCGCGGAGCTGACGCTGATTGACCATATCTTCGTCACCCACTCGCATCTCGACCACGTCAATTCGATCGCGTTCTTCCTCGACTCGGTCGGGGCGCTACGGCCCAAGCCGGTCACTGTGTATGCAACCGGCGCGACGATCGCGATCCTGAAAAAGAACCTCTTCAACTGGGATATCTGGCCCGATTTCACCGTCATTCCCACGCCCGAGCAGCCGTTTCTGCGCTACCAGGACGTCGAGGTGGGAAAGGTCGTCATGCTCAACGGCCGCAGGATCACCGTGCTGCCGGCGGTCCATACGGTCCCGGCCGTCGGCTACCAGCTCGACAGCGGCAAGGGGAGCCTCGTGTTCACGGGCGATACCGGGCCGAACGACGCGCTGTGGAAGGTCGTGAACGGCATCGAGAACCTCAGGTACCTCATCATCGAAACCGCGTTCTCCGACAAGGACCGGGAGCTCGCCAAGCTGGCGCAGCACCTGTGCCCGTCCATGCTCGCGGACGAGCTGGCGAAGCTCAAGCGCCCGGCCGAGATCTACATCACGCACCTGAAGCCGAGCGAGATCGAGCTGACGATGCAGGAGATCGACGAGCTTCCCGGTGACCTGCGGCCGCGCCCGCTGCACAACAATCACGTTTTCGAGTTCTGACGTCCTAGCGCGGCCGCTTGCGCGGCGACCCAGCAGGACGGAAAATTCCCCCTGTCTTGTCTTTGAACGAGGCCCCCGGAGGAGCGGGCAGCGCCACCATGAAGAAGGAAGTCCCCGTCGAACAGCTTCAGTTCGGGGTCTACATCTCCGAGCTCGACCGGCCCTGGACGGACACCCCGTTCCTGTTCCAGGGGTTCGTGCTCGAGGACGAAAAACAGCTCGAGACGCTCAAGAAGTACTGCAAAAAGGTCTACGTCGATCCGGAAAAGAGCACGGATCTCCCTGAGCGCAGCCAGTTGATGACCAGCCCAGTCGGCAAGAAGCACGACAGCGTGCTGGCGAGCATCACGCGCAAGGTCGTCTACGAGGAAAAGGTCAGCGTCGACGTCGAGCTGCCGGCGGCGCGGGCAGCCCAGAACAAGACCGAGGTGGCGCTGAGGGACGTGCTCGACACGGTGCGGGCCGGGAAGGTGATCGATGCGCCCCGCGTGCGCGAGGCGGTGACGAGCATGACCGACAGCGTCGTGCGCAATCCCGACGCGATGCTCCTGCTCTCCAAGATGAAGGAGAGGAGCGATTACTCCCACGATCGTGCGATCGGCGTGTCCATTTACATGATCACGTTCGGCCGCTTCCTGCAGCTGCCGCGCGAGCAGCTCGATCTCCTCGGCATGCTGGGCCTGCTGCAGGACGTCGGCAAGATGCGGCTGCCGGCCGGGCTGCTCGAGAAGAAGGGACAGTTGAGCGAGGAAGAACGCAAGCTCTGCCACTCCCACCTCGAGCAATCGATCGCGATTCTCAAGGAGACGCCGGGGCTGCCGCCCGAGCTCCCGGCGCTTGCTTCCCTGCACCACGAGCGCTATGACGGCAGCGGCTACCCCGAAGGCCTGAAGGGGCCGGAGATCGGACTCTTCGGCTCCATCGCCGGCATGATCGACTGCTTTGACGCGCTAACGCGCCAGCGGCCGTACGCGGACGCGCTCTCACCCTCGAACGCGCTCTCCAAGCTCTACGACTGGCGCGACGTGCAGTTTGACGGCTCGCTGGTCCAGCAGCTGATCCAGTGCATCGGCATCTATCCGGTGGGCGCCGCCGTCGAGCTGAATACCGGCGAGATCGGGATCGTGATCGCGCAGAACCTGGTGCGGCGGCTGCAGCCCCGCGTGATGGTGGTGCTCGATGCGAAGGGTAACCCGATCCGGCCGCAGAAGATCCTCGACCTCGTGAAAGAGCCGAAGGCCGGACCCGACCTGCCGTACCGCATCAAGCGCACTCTCGAGAAAGGCAGCGTGGCCCTCGATGCCGCCGAGTTCTTCCTCTGACGGCGGGGTGGGCGTGCCGGAGCCGGCCTCCGCCGCCGGGGCGGGAGAGGCGCCGGGCGGCGACCTGAGGGCGCTCGTCCAGCGCCTGGCACAGGAATTCAGCGTCGATTCCAAGACCCTCGCGCGCGTCGCTGCGGCGTTTGCCGAGGTGCGCGAACGGGCTCCTGACCTGTTCGTTCCCGCTGCCGGCGGGCTCGATGCCGCGCTCTCGAAAGCCGCGGCCTCGGGCGGCGCCGGCTACGAGCCGGTCTTCGCGGCGCTCGGGGAGTGGGCGCTCGACGCCGAGGGCGAGCCGATCGAACGCATGCGGCGCGACTGCCTGCGCGTCCAGGGCGCCATGACGCGCGGCGTGTTGCGGCTGCACGGTAAGGATGCCGAGCGCTGCAGCGAAAGCCTCCTTGCGGTACAGCGCTTCATCTTCCTGCAGCTTGCGCTGCTTGCCTCGCTATTCGCCCGCAGCCAGGAAGGCGGCGGCGTCGTGCGCACGCTCCCCACGCCCGAATACGCCGCCTTCATGGAGATCTTCCGCACGACGATCGAAGCTCACCGGGAGGAGGGGAAGCAGCTCGCTCTCCTGCTGATCCAGGTCGCGAAGGTCGAGCAGGTCGATCGCCTGCTGGGGTTGCAGCGGGGCGAAGCGTTCATGCTGCGCGTCACTCGCCGCATGCGCGAGGGAGTGCTGCGCAAGCAGGACCAGCTTGGGCGCGTGAGCCGCGACCAGCTCGTGTGCCTGCTGCCGCGCATCGCCGGCGAAGGTGTTGCGATCCTCGCCGCCAGCAAGATACTGGCCGCGCTCGAAGCGCCGGTCGCCATCGGCGACCGCTCGTTCGCGCCCGAGGCCGTGATCGGCATCGCGATGTACCCGGATCACGGCGAGGAGCCCCAGGCGCTGGTGCGCAACGGCAAGCTCGCCGCGCGGGCCGCGCGCGGAACTGCGGAGCGCTTTGCGCTCTACAACCCGGTGCACGGCGAGAGCGAGGAAGTGAAGATGCACTACGCGGCGCGGGTCCGCCGCGCGCTGGAGGAGGGCGCACTGCGGCTCGCCTTCGAGCCGCAGCTCGACCTGCGCTCCGGCCGGATCGCGGGACTCGAGGGACTGCTGCGCTGGACCGACACCGAGCTGGGCCAAGTGTCGGAGGCGCAGGCGATGGAGGCAGCGGAAGCCGCGGGCGTGACCCGCGAGCTGTCGTGGTGGGTATTCAATAACGCGCTGCGCGAATGCGCCGAGATCGCGCGCGCCGGGCTGCAGGTTCCGGTGTGCCTGAAAGTCGCGGCGGGGGGCCTGCTGCTGCCCGATTTCCCCGATTTTGTCGGTCGCGCGCTCCGCACATGGGGCATTCCACCGAAGCACGTGGTGGTGGAGATCCACGAGACGGCGCTCGCCGGGGGACTGGAGCAGGTAAAGGAAGCGCTCACGCGTCTCAAGGGCCACGGGCTGCGCCTCGCGATCGACGGTTTCGGCACCGGCTCATCCTCGTTGAGCAACCTGGCGGAGCTGCCGCTCCACGAGCTGCGGCTCGCGGCGGCGTTCGTGAGCGACATGCCGAAGTCTCCGGTCCACGAGAAGGTCGTGCGCTCGCTGGTGCGACTCGCGCGCGACCTCGGGCTGGACGTGACGGCCGAAGGCGTGGTGGACGGCACGACCGCGCTTGCGCTCACCAGCCTCGGCTGCGCGCGCATCCAGGGCGAATACGTGAGCCCGCCGATGGCAGCGCAGGAGATTATTGCCCTTGAAAAAGGCGCGGGCCGCCTGTCCAGCGTCACCCTCAGGCCGCAGGCGGATGAAAAAGCCGATCCCGAGAGCCTGTCCTGAGCTGTGTGAAAATGGGGACGCACACCTTTTTTTGTCGAAAAATGTGTGCGTCCCCTTTTTAGCGGCGGTTCAGCAGCGCGCGCGCGGCGTCAATCGTTTCAGTTGCGGTGAGTCCGACCGGACCGGCACCGGCAGAGACTGCGTGATCGGCCGCGGCGCCATGGAGGTGGACCGCCGCAAGCAACGCCGTCCGGACTTCCACCCCCTGCGCGAGCAGGGCGGCAATCATGCCGCTCAGGACGTCTCCCATGCCGGCGCTCGCCATGCCGGGATTGCCGGAGGTATTGATGTGCCAGGTTCCGTCGGGCGCGGCGCATACGCTGCCGGCGCCTTTCAACACGACCGGGCAGTTGAACGTTCCTGCCAGCTTCATTGCTGCGCCGACGCGATCGTCCTGCACCTCCCGCGTGGATCTGCCCAGCAGCCGCGCAGCTTCCGCGGGGTGAGGCGTGAGCAGCGAGGCGGTGGGGCGTGTCCGCAGCGTTTCGGCAAGCCGCGGATCAGCAGCGATGAGGTTGAGGGCGTCGGCGTCCAGCACGAGCGGAAGCTCGGATTCGAGCGCGATGCCCAGGTAGAACGCGGCGTCCGGCATTTGCCCGAGTCCGGGACCGACGGCGAGGCTGGTCAGGTGCCCGAGCTTCAGCACCTCGTCCGCGGTACGCAACATGAGCTCCGGTTGATCGGCATCCACCGCCTGGGCGTCCCGCGCGAGCAGGCCGACATAGACCCGCCCGCTTCCCAACTTGAGTGCCGCCCGTCCCGCAAGGAGCGCCGCGCCCACCATTCCGTGATCGCCGCCGATGACGCCCACGCTACCGTAATCGCCCTTGTGGCTGTTGCGGGCGCGCGGAGGCAGAACCCCGTTCAGGACTTCGGGCCCGAGCACGAAGCCCTGCGCCGCGCGCAGTTTCTGCGTGTCGAGCCCGAGCGCACGCACGTGGATGTCGCCGCATTGATCAGGGCCGTCGAGCGTGAGAAGCCCGGGCTTCAACGCGATGAACGTAACGGTATGGTTGGCGCGTATCGCGCAGCCCATCACGCGCCCGGAATCGGACTGCAGGCCGCTCGGAACGTCGATAGCGAGCACCGGGGCAGGGAGGCGGTTGACTGCCCCGATCCATTCGGCATGGCGGCCCGCCACGTCACGCTCGAGCCCGATGCCGAAGATCCCGTCCACCACCAGCCCCCAGTCCTGCGTCTTGGGCAATGTGCCTGAAATTCCGCCGCCCGCGGCACGCCATGCCCTCAGCGCTGCGGAGGCATCTGCCGACAGCTTGCCTTCATCGCCGGCATAGACCACGGACACGTTGAAGTACCATTGCTTGAGATGACGCGCCAACACGAACGCATCGCCGCCGTTGTTGCCGGGGCCGGCCAGCACCATGACCGGTTTGCCCGTGCCGCCTGATACATCACGCGCGATTTCCGCCGCGGCCAGCCCCGCTTTCTCCATGAGTTGCGGCGGCGAAGGAGACGCCGCGGCCTCAATGGCGCGCACGTCAGCAGTGTGATAGATCGGCGTGTTGTGGGCGAGGCGCACGCTCATAAGTGCGTGTATTCTAACGTGAATCAGGTCGCGCACGCTGCGGCGGGACGCCCTTTCGGGTAGAATGCGTTTTTTTGGCGACTTCGCCAGCGCCACATGTCGCAGATCCTGAGGCTGAGAGGAAGCAACGCGCTCTCGGCCTTCCGCTCAAGCAGGCTCCTCGGTTCCCTTCGCTCCTCCGTTTCGCGCATTGCCGCGGTTCACGCCGAATACTGGCATTTCGTCGAGCTCGAGCGCGCGCTCTCCGACGCTGAAGCGCGGCGGCTCGATCGGATTCTCACATACGGCCCGGCGGACACGCCGCACGCAGTGCGCGGCGAGCTGACGCTGGTCGTGCCGCGCTTTGGCACCATCTCCCCGTGGTCGTCGAAGGCGACCGATATCGCACACCACTGCGGACTCGAAGCTATTCGCCGGGTGGAGCGCGGCGTGGCATATTTCATGACGACCGCGGACCAACAGGCGCTCACGGCCGGGGAGCGGGCAGCGCTGTTTCCTCTCGTCCACGACCGCATGACGGAAACGGTGCTCGCTTCCTACGACGAGGCGGAGCGCCTGTTCGCGCACTTTGCGCCCAAGCCGCTCGCAACGGTCGACATCCTCGGCGGGGGAATCGCGGCGCTGGAGCGCGCGAACCTGGAAATGGGGCTCGCGTTGTCGCAGGACGAGATCGAGTACCTCGTCGAGCAATTCCGGCGCATCGCCCGCAACCCGACCGACGTCGAGCTGATGATGTTCGCGCAGGCGAATTCCGAGCACTGCCGCCACAAGATCTTCAATGCGAGCTGGATCGTCGACGGCCGTCCGCAAGCCGCCACGCTCTTCGGCATGATCCGCACCACGCACGAGAAGAACCCGCGCGGCACCATCGTCGCCTATGCGGATAATGCCGCGGTGATGGAGGGGGTGAACATCGGCCGCTTCTACCCGCGGGATGACGGCGCGTATCGCGCGACGCCGGAACTCACGCACACCGTGATGAAAGTGGAGACGCACAACCACCCCACCGCAATCTCGCCCTTTCCGGGCGCGGCTACGGGGGCGGGGGGGGAGATCCGTGACGAAGGCGCCACCGGCTGTGGAGCGAAGCCCAAGGCCGGGCTGACCGGATTCAGCGTATCCAATCTCTGCATCCCGGATTTCCCCCAGCCGTGGGAAGCCAACGGCATCGGTCGGCCGCGGCGCATCGCATCGGCGCTTCAGATCATGCTCGAAGGGCCCATCGGCGCGGCATCGTTCAACAACGAGTTCGGCCGGCCCAATCTGGCCGGTTACTTCCGCACCCTGGAGCAGCGCGTTGCGGGCGAAGTGCGGGGCTATCACAAGCCGATCATGATCGCCGGCGGCATCGGCAACCTCTCCGCGCGCCACGCCCTCAAGCGCGAGCTCGAGCCCGGCGCGGTCCTGATCCAGCTCGGCGGCCCTGGCATGCTGATCGGGCTCGGAGGCGGCGCGGCTTCCAGCATGGGCACGGGGGCAAACCTCGAGGACCTGGACTTCGACTCGGTGCAGCGCGGCAACGCGGAGATCCAGCGCCGCGCGCAGGAAGTGATCGACCGCTGCTGGGCACTGGGCGACGCCAATCCGATCCGCTCGATACACGACGTGGGAGCCGGCGGGCTTTCCAACGCGCTGCCCGAGCTCGTGCACTCCGCGCGGCGGGGCGGGCGAATCGATCTGCGCAGGATCCCGAACGAGGAACCCGGGATGTCGCCGCTCCAGATCTGGTGCAACGAAGCCCAGGAGCGCTACGTGCTGGCGATCGCGCCGGCGGATCTTGAGCGCTTCCGCGCAATCTGCGAGCGCGAGCGCTGCCCGTTCGCGATGGTCGGCGAGGCGAGCGCCGAAGGGCAGCTCGTCGTAGGCGATCCCCTGTTTCGCAACCGCCCTGTCGACATGGAGCTCGCGGTCCTGCTCGGCAAGCCGCCGCGGATGACCCGCGACGTGGCGCACCGTCGGCGCGAGCTCCCTCCGTTCGAAATGGCGGGCATCGATCTGCGCGAGGCGGCGTATCGCGTGCTGCGGCTGCCGGCAGTGGCGGACAAGAGCTTTCTCATCACCATCGGCGACCGTACCGTGGGCGGGCTGACGGCGCGCGACCAGATGGTGGGGCCGTGGCAGGTTCCGGTGGCGGACGTGGCAGTGACGCTGATGGGATTCGACACTCATCGCGGCGAGGCTTTCGCGATGGGCGAGCGCACGCAGCTCGCGCTGGTGAGCCCCGAGGCCTCGGGCCGCATGGCGGTCGCCGAGGCGCTCACCAATATCGCCGCCGCGCCCATCGCCGACGTGAGCGCCATCAAACTCTCCGCGAACTGGATGGCTGCGGCCGGGCATCCCGGCGAGGACGCCGCGCTGTTCGACACCGTACGCGCAGTTGCGCTGGAGCTCTGCCCGCAGCTCGGGGTGAGCATCCCCGTCGGCAAGGACAGCCTGTCCATGAAAACCACCTGGGACGAGAACGGCGCACGCAAGGAAGTGACCGCGCCGCTGTCCCTCATCGTGTCCGCCTTTGCGCCAGTCGCCGACGTGCGTGGCACGCTGACGCCCCAATTGCGGACCGATTGCGGGGAGACGGCGTTGCTGCTGATCGATCTGGGAGCAGGGCAATGCCGCATGGGCGGATCGGCGCTCGCCCAGGTCTACGGCGCGACCGGCAACTCGGCACCGGACGTGGATGCCGGGCGGCTCAAGGCGTTCTTCGCGTTCGTCCCGCAGCTGCGTCAAGCCGGCAAACTGCTCGCTTATCACGACCGCTCCGATGGCGGCCTGTTCGCGACGGTGTGCGAGATGATGTTCGCCGGGCGCACGGGAGTGACGCTCGAGTTGGGCGACGGCCTGAGCGGCAAGCCCGCGCTCGAGTTTCTGTTCAATGAAGAGCTCGGCGCGGTGTTGCAGGTGCGGCGCGGCGATCTTCCCGAAGTCACGCGTGCCCTTGCCAGCGCCGGGCTCGGCGACTTGTGTCGCGTGGTCGGCAACCTTGCCGGCGACCGGCGGCTGCGGATCGCGGCTGGCTCGCGCGTGCTCTTCGAGGATTCCCTCGTCAATCTGCGGCGGGCCTGGTCCGAGACATCATTCAAGCTGCAGTGGCTGCGCGACAATCCCGACTGCGCACGGCAGGAATACGAGCGGCTCCTCGATGAGGGCGACCCGGGCTTGCATGCGGCGCTGACTTTCGACCCACGCGAGGACATCGCGGCGCCGTACGTGAGCCGCGGCGCCCGGCCGCGCATCGCGATCCTGCGGGAGCAGGGCGTGAACGGCCAGGTGGAGATGGCCGCCGCGTTCGACCGCAGCGGTTTTACCGCGGTCGACGTGCACATGAGCGACATCATCTCCGGGCGCATCGGCTTGCGGGACTTCCGCGGATTTGCGGCCTGCGGCGGCTTCTCCTACGGCGACGTGCTGGGCGCTGGCGAGGGGTGGGCAAAGTCCATCCTGTTCAACGCCCGCGCCCGCGCCGAGTTCGAGACTTTCTTCGCGCGCAGCGACACCTTCGCACTCGGCGTGTGCAATGGCTGCCAGATGATGAGCAATCTGCATGAGCTGATCCCCGGAGCGCAGGCGTGGCCGCATTTCGTGCGCAATCGCTCGGAGCAGTTCGAGGCGCGTTTCGTGATGCTCGAGGTCCAGCGCTCGCCCTCGCTCTTCTTCGAAGGAATGGCGGGCAGCCGCATGCCGATCGCGGTCGCTCACGGGGAGGGCTACGCGGAGTTCAGGGACGCCGCGGCGGAGGATGCCGCACGGGCGTTGGTGGCTCTACGCTTTGTGGATAACCGGGGTGCGCCGACCGAGACCTACCCGTACAACCCGAACGGCTCGCCCGGCGGCGTCACGGGGCTCACCACGTCCGACGGACGCTTCACCATCCTCATGCCGCACCCGGAGCGCGTGTTCCGCACAGTGCAGAATTCCTGGCACCCCGCGGACTGGGGCGAGGACGGGCCGTGGCTCAGGATGTTCCGCAACGCCCGCCGGTGGTGCGGTTGATCACTCGATCTTGGCCTTGGCGCGCAGGTCCGTGAAGGCCTTGTTGACGGTCTGCTGGCGCATCTGCTGCTCGATCTGGGGCTTTGCTTCCTCGAGCGACGGGAACTTGCTCGGGCGCTCGTCATCGACCCGGATGATGTGCCAGCCGAACTGCGTCTGCACCGGCGCGTCGGTCATCTGGCCCTTCTTTAGCTTGGTGATGGCCTGCCCGAACGCAGGAACGTAGCGCGCCGGAGTTGCCCAGTCGAGGTCGCCGCCGCGGCCCTTGGAGCCCTGGTCCTTGGACTTCTCGGCGGCGATCTTGTCGAAGCTCCCGCCCTTGCGGATCTGGGCGATGATCTGCTTCGCCTCGTCCTCGGACTCGACCAGGATGTGCCGGACCTTGTACTCGCGGCTGCCGGCTGATTCCTTGACGCGCTCGTACTCCTTTCTCAAGTCGTCGTCGCTGACGGGATGCGCCTTGAGGTAATCCTGCAGGTAGGCGTTGATCAGCACCGCCTGCCGCTGCAGTTCGATCTGCGTGGCGACCTCCGGCCTCTTGTGGAGGCCCTTCTTGATGGCTTCCTGCGCGACGATCTCGCGATTGATGAGCTCCTGGCGGATTGCATCGCGCATCTCGGGCGTGTCCGGGCGGCCCTGGGCGGTCATTTCCTTGATCAGGATGTCGGAGCGAGACTGCGGAATCGTTACGCCGTTGACTTTTGCCAGAGAGTCACCCTGGGCGTAGGCGGCGGCGGCGAGCATGAGTCCAGCCACCAGCATTGCGCATTGTGTGAGTTTCATCGGAATTCCTTTGCGGTTGATGTGATCAGATCTCGCCAGGCGCGTAGGCCTTGATGGCGAGCGCGTGGATATCGTGCTGCATCATGGGACCGAGCGCGTCGTATACCATGCGGTGGCGCAGCTGGGGCGACTTGCCCTCGAATGCCTGCGCCACGATGACGAGCCGGTAGTGTCCGCCGCCGGACCTCGCGCCTGCGTGTCCGGCGTGCGCGGCGGACTCGTCGACGATCTCCAGGGACTCGGGCGCGAGCGGGGCAAGGCTGCGTTCGATGCGATCCGCGACGGTCACGTCATTCAGCTTTCTTGTCCTCGATGTGGCGGGCGAGCATGAACGCCTGCAGCACGATGAACACCAGCATGAGGCCGATGCCGCCGAACAGCTTGAAATCAACCCACGCGTCGGTCGAGAAGTTGTAGGCCACGACTAGGTTGAGCACGCCCATCAGCGCGAAGAAGACGATCCAGCTTGCGAGGAGCCGCCCCCACACGAACTCCGGCAGCGTCACCTGCGTCTCCATCATGGCGCGGATCAGGTTCTTCCTGAACGCGAGCACCGCCACCGCCAGCACCAAGGCGAACAGCCAGTAGAGCACCGTTGGCTTCCACTTGATGAATGTCTCGTCCTGCAGCACCAGTGTGGCGCCCCCGAACACCACGATCACCGCGAGGCTCACCCACAGCAGGTTGTCGACCTTGCGGTGCCGCAGCCAGGTCCAGCCAATCTGGACAAAGGTGGCGACGATCGCCACCGCCGTCGCGACATAGATGTCGTAGACCTTGAACGCGATGAAAAACAGGACGACCGGGAAGATGTCGAACAGAAATTTCATGCGCGCCTATTATACCCGGTACGCCGCACGCGGCGAGCAGGAAGCAGCGCACAGTCAACAGCTTAGAAGGGGAGGGCGCCGTCGCGCAGATGCGCGGGCGCAGCTCAGTCGGGCAGGACTTTCCCCGGGTTCATGATGTTTCGCGGATCGAACGCGCGCTTCACCGCGCGCATCATCTCGATCTCCAGGGCGTCCTTGTAGCGCGCAAGCTCGGCGCGCTTTGCCTGCCCGACGCCGTGCTCGGCGCTGAAGCTGCCGGCGAAGCGCTGCACGACGTCGAGCACGGTCCGGTTGACGTCGGTCGCGGCGAGCGCGACAGGGTCGTCGCCGCGGCGGCCCGGGACGAAGCAGTTGTAGTGCAGGTTGCCGTCGCCGATATGGCCGAAGCAGATGACGCGCGCTCCGGGAAAATCGCGCTCGAGCGCCGCGCCGGCTTCCACGATGAACTCGGGAATGCGGGAGACCGGAATCGAGATATCGTGACGGTAGAGCAGGGTTTCCTCGCGCGAGGCCTCGGGGATCGTCTCGCGTATTCTCCACAGCGCCGCGCGCTGCGCCCCACTTGAGGCGACGACGGCGTCGAGCGCAAGGCCGCGCTCGGCGGCCCGCTCCATCGCCCGCTCGAACTCGCGTTGCAGCGGGCCGTCGGCGCTGGCTTCCGCGAGCTCGGCGAGGACATACCACGGGTGCGCACCGGAAAGGGGCTCGCGCGTGCCGGGAATACGGGCCAGCACCAGCTCCACGCAGCGGCGCGAGATGATCTCGAACGCGCTGATACGGTCCCCGCATTCGTCGCGCAGCAGCGCGAGGAGCTCCACCGCCGCGACGGGTGCCGCGACCGCGACGAGGGCGGTGACGGTCGTGCGCGGCACCGGGAAGAGCTTCAGCACCGCGGCGGTGATGATGCCAAGCGTGCCCTCGGAGCCGATGAAAACCTGCTTCAGGTCGTAGCCGGTGTTGTCCTTGCGCAAGCCCCGCAATCCGTCCCACACCCGGCCATCCGGCAGCACGACCTGGAGTCCCAGCGTCAGGTCGCGCGTGTTGCCATAGCGCAGCACGTTGATGCCGCCAGCGTTGGTGGCGAGATTGCCGCCGATCTGGCAGCTGCCCTCGGCGCCGAGGCTCAAGGGAAACAGTCGTCCCGCGTCGCGGGCGGCCTGCTGAATGTTGGCGAGGATGCAGCCGGCTTCCACGGTGATCGTGTTGTTGAGGGCGTCCAGACCGAGGATGCGGTTCATGCGGCCCATCTGCAGCACGATTCCACCACCCGCCGGCGGCGGCGTGGCCCCGCCGGACATGCCGGTATTGCCGCCCTGCGGCACGATGGCAGTCCCGGTCTCGGCGCAGATCCGCACCACGGCCGCGACCTGCTCGACGGTGGCGGGCCGCACCACGGCGGGCGTGGCGCCCCGGTAGAAGCCGCGCCAGTCGCCGAGGTACGGCTCGAGATCATTGGGGTCGGTGAGCAAGCCTGGCCCGCCAACGACTGGTCCAAGCCGCTCCAGGATGGAGGCGGTGGCCGCGGAGCGGGCGGATCGAGCCATCGGTGAATTATAGGGGCGGGGGTGTGCTACCATCCAGCCGCCCCCCACGGACCTACCATGGCTAGCATGGCCGACCGCGTCATCCTCGTCTGTACGATCATTGTCGCGGCGATCTACTTCTACGCGACGACCCTCATTCCCACGCTCGAGATCGGAGACCCGCTGGGACCGAAGGCGTTTCCGCGCCTGATCGGGATCGTCCTGCTGATCGGCGCCGCGATGCTTGCTCTCGAAATATGGCGCGAGCGTGCCAAGGCCGCCGGGAAGGGAGCCGGCGTCGCGACATTCGACCCGGCGGTCGTGAAGGTGCTCGCCGTCGTGGTGATCTGGATCGGGCTCTACTTCGCGACGCTGGAGCGCCTGGGATTCGTGCTTGCGACCTTCGCATTTCTGCTCCCGATGATGGCCTGGTTCAACCGTGGAAAGTGGCTCGTCAATGCGCTTTCGGCTGCTGCATTCTCGGCGATGACGTACTGGCTGTTCGTCGCGCTGGAAGTCCGGTTGCCCAGAGGCGTGCTGCCGTTCTAGGCGAACCGTGGAAACGCTGACCCACATCCTGAACGGCTTCAACGTCGCGTTGCAGCCGATCAACCTGTGGTACACGTTCCTCGGCTGTTTTCTCGGGACCGTCATCGGCGTGCTGCCGGGTATCGGCCCTTCCGCAACCATCGCTCTGCTGATTCCCGTCACCTACGGGATGAACCCGACCTCCGCATTGATCATGATGGCCGGCATCTTCTATGGCGCGCGCTACGGCGGGTCCACGACGGCGATCCTCATCAACACGCCGGGCGAGGCGTCCTCGGTGATGACGGCGATCGACGGCTACCAGATGGCAAAGAACGGGCGCGCGGGGGCCGCGCTCGCGATCTCGGCGATCGGCTCGTTCATCGCCGGCACGATCGGTATCGTCGGACTGACCCTGTTTGCCGTGCCGCTCACCAGCATGGCGCTCAAGTTCGGCCCCGCCGAATATTTCACGCTGATGTTCTTCGCCATGACGGCGGTCTCCTCGCTCGCCGGCAAGTCGCCGGCGAAGGCCATGATCTCGACCATCCTCGGCCTCATGATCGCCACCATCGGCATCGACCTCCAGAGCGGGCAGCCGCGCTACACCATGGGCGTGCCCGAGCTGCAGGATGGCGTCGGCTTCGTCATCGCGGTCGTGGGACTGTTCGCGATCGGGGAAGTGTTCGCGTCGATGGAGGACATGACAAAGGGCATGCGCCCCGAGATCATCAAGTTGAAGGGCAGGATCTGGCTCACCCGCGAGGAGTGGAATCGCTCGGTCAAGCCGATCCTGCGCGGCAGCGTCATCGGCTTCGTCATCGGCGTGCTGCCCGGCGCCGGGGGCACCATCGCGTCGATCATGTCGTACGTGTGGGAGAAGCGGATGTCGAAGCATCCCGAGCAGTTCGGCCAGGGCGCGGTGGAAGGCGTCGCGGGTCCCGAGTCGGCGAACAATGCCGACACGGCCGGCGCGATGGTGCCGCTCCTCACGCTCGGCATACCGGGCGGCGGCGCCACGGCGGTCATGCTCGGCGCGTTCATCATGTACGGCATCCAGCCCGGGCCACTCCTGTTCCAGAATCGGCCCGACCTCGTGTGGGGCCTGGTTGACAGCATGTACATCGGCAACATCATGCTGCTGATTCTCAATATCCCGTTGATCGGGATCTTCGTGCGCCTGCTCTACATTCCGGGCGGCATCCTGATGCCGCTGATCCTGGCGATCTCCACCATCGGCATCTACGCCATCAACGGCAACCCGGTCGAACTCTATTTCGGCCTGGTCTTTGGCGTGGCCGGCTACGTCTTCCGGAAGGTCGATATTCCGCTCGCGCCGATGATCCTCTCGCTGGTGCTGGGCGGCATCATGGAGCAGTCGTTCCGGCAGGCGATGACGATCTCGGGTGGCAACCCGAAGATCTTCGTGGGCAGCACGATCTGCGTGACGCTGGTCGCGCTTTCGGTGCTCTCCATCTTCCTGCCCTTCATCCTGAAGCGCATCGAGGCGATGGGCGCGAGGGTCGGGACACGCTGAAGGAGCTTCCTTAATGGGCAAGCGGATTGCATATGTGGGCGTCGGGGCGGTCGGCGGGTACGTGGCGGGGCATCTCACGCGCGCGGGCCACGACGTCACGCTGATCGACCCCTGGCCGGAGCATGTCGAGCACATGCGCCGGCACGGCATCGAGCTTACCGGCTTGACGGCGGCGGAGCGCCACACGCTGCCGGTCAACGCGCTGCACATCACCGATGTCCAGCGCCTGGTGAAGGAAAAGCAGGTGGACATCGCCTTCCTGAGCGTGAAGTCGTACGACACCGAGTGGGCGGTGCAGCTCATACGCCCGTATCTCGCGCCGGACGGCTTCGTGGTGTCCCTGCAGAACTGCATCAACGAGGAGCGCGTTGCGCAGCATGTGGGGTGGGGACGCACCGTGGGCTGCATCGCAAGCCTGATCGCGGTCGAGCTCTACGCGCCCGGCCGCATCAAGCGCACGGTCCCGTTGGGGGGTGACCGGCATACGGTGTTCCGCGTCGGCGAGCCCCACGGACGAGTGACGCGGCGGGTGGAGGAGGTCGCTGAAATGCTGCGCGCCGTGGACAGCGCCAAGGTCACCACCAACCTGTGGGGAGAGCGCTGGTCCAAGCTAGTCATCAACTCGATGCGCAACGGGCTCTCGGCGGCGACCGGGCTCTTCGGCAACCAGCGCGATACCCAGGAGGGGCCGCGCTGGGTCTCCATCCGGCTGGGATCCGAGGCGGTGAAGGTGGGGCAGGCGCTCGGCTTCCAGCTCGAGAAGATGCTCGGGATGGAGCCCGAGGTCCTCGCGCGCGCCGGCGAAGGCCACAAGGACGCCCTCACGGAAATCACCAACGTGCTGATGGATGGGGCGAAGCGGCGCGCCGACGACCAGCGCCCCTCGATGGCGCAGGACATCTCCAAGGGGCGCCGCACCGAGACCGATTTCATCAACGGCTACGTCGCCGCGCGCGGGGTGGAGATCGGCGTGCCCGCGCCCACTCACGCCCTGATGAACGAGGCGGTGAGGCGAGTGGAGCGGGGCGAGGTGAAGCCTTCGCCCGATCTCATCGCCGGCTGGTAGCACGCGGGGCTCATGCGCCCCGCCGCGCTGATATCATGATCCCTCACCCCTTCCCCCTCTCCCGAGCGGAGAAGGGAAATGGACAGGGGCAAATGGTCTGTGAACCATTTACCCAGGAATTAAGAGGAGGAGGATCCCATGAGACATCCACTGGCGCTCGGCGCCCTCTTGCTTGGCCTGGCCGTCGTTCCCCAGACCGGCGCGGCGCAATCCGCGCCGTACGAAGGCAAGACCATCACCATCGTGGTCGGGTTCAAGGCCGGCGGGGGATACGACCGGACGGCCCGCATCCTGGCCCGGCATCTCCCGAAGTACCTCGCCGGCAAGCCGAACGTGATCGTGCAGAACATGCCGGGCGCGAACAGCATCACCGCGGCCAACCACGTGTACGCCGTGGCGAAGCCCGATGGGCTGACCATCGGGACGTTCAACCGTAACCTGGTGCTCGCCCAGCTGACAAATGTGCCGGGCGTGAAGTACGACATGACCAAGTTCGCGTGGATCGGGTCGGCGGCAAGCGAGACCACGGTGCTCGCGATCCGCAGCGATCTCCCGTTCAAGAGCTTCGATGAGCTGCGCAAGTCGGGCAAGCCGCTCGTGATTGGCGCGACCGGCCCGGGGGCCAACACCTACGACTTTCCTCTGCTCCTCAAGGAGTTCCTGGGAGTTAATTTCAAGATCGTGAGCGGCTACTCCAGCAGCGCCGACATCATGCTGGCGATCGAGCGCAAGGAAGTGGACGCCCGGGCAGGCTCCTACACGTCCCTGCGGCCCTTCATCGACCGCAATCTGGTGCATCCAGTGATCCGCGCACGCGCGGTCGAGGCGGGAATCGAGCAGTTGCCGGTCGACGAGAACCTCGCCCCCAACGCGCGCGCGAAGGCGATCATGGCGCTGCGCTCGGCGCCCGAAGTGATCGGCCGCCCCTATGTGATGACGCCCGGCACTCCCGACGCCCTCCTCAAACTGGTGCGGGAAGCGTTCGCCGCGGCGCTGAAGGATCCGGAGCTTGTCGCCGAAGCCACGAAGGCCAAGATGGAGCTGGAATATACCTCGGGTGAGGACACGCTCAAGATCCTGACCGAGGTCCTGTCCCAGCCGAAGGACGTCGTGGACGAGTTCAGCAAGTACATCAAGTTCGGCGAGTGATCGACGCGCTGTTCGAAGGCCTGCTTCTCGTCCTGCAGTGGAAGGCTTTCGCCTTCATGCTGCTGGGCGTCGGGGTCGGCTTCTGGGTGGGGCTCCTGCCCGGACTGGGGGGCGTCACGACGCTCGCGCTGATGCTCCCCTTCATCTACGCGATGACGCCGATCGAGGGGTTCGCGTTCCTGCTGGGCATGCATTCGGTGGTCGCCACGACCGGGGACATCACCTCGGTGCTGTTCGGGATACCCGGCGAAGGCACCACCGCGGCGACGATCCTGGATGGTCATGCCATGGCGAAGAAGGGCGAGGCCGGGCGCGCGCTGGGAGCGGCGCTCGCAAGCTCGCTCGTGGGGGCGCTGGTCGGCGCGTTCGCGCTGGCGGTCGCCATTCCCATAGTGCGCCCGCTGGTCTTGAGCTTCGGCTCGCCGGAGCTCTTCATGGTCGCCATCGTGGGCATTGCGTTCATCGCATCGCTGAGCGCGGAGGGTGGGCGGGGCATGCTGCGCGGCTTTCTTGCGGGCGGCCTCGGTCTCATGGTCGCGACGGTGGGCCAGGACCCGCAGGCGGGGATCGCGCGCTTCACCTTCGATTCGCTCTATCTCTGGAACGGACTCGATTTGGTGCCGGTGCTGATCGGCATCTTCGCAATTCCTGAGTTGATCGATCTCGCCCTGCGCGGGACTTCCATCGCGGGCGACGTGCCGAAGGGCCAGCTCAACAAGGGCGCGCTGGAGGGGGTCAAGGACACTTTCAGGCATTTCGGGCTCACCCTGCGCTGCAGCCTGATCGGCACCTTCATCGGCATCATGCCGGGCCTCGGGGGTGCCGTTGCCCAGTGGCTCGCGTACGGGCACGCAGCGCAGAGCGCGCGCACCGCAGAAGAACGCGCGGGATTCGGCAAGGGCGACGTGCGCGGGGTCCTGGGCCCGGGCGCGGCCAACAATTCCAAGGAGGGCGGCGCCCTCATTCCGACGGTCGCGTTCGGTGTCCCCGGCAGCTCCTCGATGGCGATCCTGTTGGGGGGATTCTTCCTGCTGGGCTTGGTTCCCGGACCCGACATGCTGACGACGCATTTGGCGGTGACCTTCTCCATGGTCTGGACGATCGTGCTGGCGAACATCATCACGGTGGTCGCGTGCTTCCTGTTTCTGAACCACCTCGCCAAGCTGACCGTCGTGCGCGGCTCGCTGCTGATCCCCGTCATATTGGTGCTCGTATTCGTCGGCAGCTACACGGCCAACAACGACTACGGCGACGTGCTGTTGATGCTGTTCTTTGGCGTTGTCGGCTATCTCATGGTCGCAGGCGGCTGGCCGCGCGCGCCGTTCGTGCTCGGGCTGGTCCTGGGCAAGATCGTCGAGAACAACCTCTACATATCGGTCGCGCGCTACGAGGCGGAATGGCTGACCCGGCCGATCGTGCTGGTGCTGGCCGCGCTGGCGGTCGCAGTCATGTTCTACCCGCTGCTGCAGGCGCGGCGATCGGCTGCGAGGGGCGGATAGATGGAGCGCCTGGCTTCGCGCATCCTTGGTGTCGCGGTCATGTTTGCTTCCGGCGCGGCCGTCGTCATCGCAATGGACTGGCCGTTGAAGGCAAAACTCTTCCCGATCGCGATCGGGGTCCCCGTCTTCTGCATGGCCGCGGCGGAGGTTCTCTGGGGACTGTTGCGCCCCGACGCCCGTGCGGCGGCAATGGACTTCCGGCTCTCCGACCATCTGCCCTCGAAGATCGCGGTCCGACGCACATTAGTCGCGATCGGCTGGATGCTGGGCTTCCTGGTGGGGATTGTCCTGGTGGGTTTCCCCATGGCCGTTCCACTCGTGGTGTTTCTGTATGCGAAGGTGCAGGGGCGCGAGCCTTGGGGCCTCTCTCTCGGCCTGGCCCTCGTCGTGTGGGGGCTCTTCTACGCAGTCTTCGATCGCCTGCTCCATCTTCCCTTTCCCGCCGGCTGGATCCAGACCTGGCTCGGCGTCGCCTGATCAGAGGACACGATGATTCCTTCAAAACGCCTGCGCTATTCCGCCATCGTCGATCGCCCGCCGCTCGTGCTGCCGGACAAAGCACGCGTGGTGGTGTGGCCGGTCGTCAACGTCGAAGTCTGGGACATCGGGCGCCCGATGCCGCGCCAGGTGCTGCCGCCGCCGACCGGTGCGACGCTGCTGCCCGACGTGCCGCACTGGGGCTGGCATGAGTACGGCATGCGCGTGGGCTTCTGGCGGATGAAGGCGGTGCTCGACGAGCTGAAGATCGTGCCCTCGCTGTCGGTCAACGCGCGGGTCTGCGTCGACTACCCGCGCGTGGCGAAAGCCGCGCGCGACTCGGGGTGGGAATTCATGGGGCATTCCTACGACCAGCGGCCGACGCATACCGAGCCCGATCCGGTGGCGATGATCCGGCAGTCGGTCAGGGTGATTCGCGAATTCACCGGCCGGCCCCCCGTTGGCTGGATGGGGCCGGGATTGACCGAGACGCTCGACACCCCGGACCAGCTCGCCGCGGAGGGTATTCAGTACATCGCCGACTGGGTGATTGACGATGAGCCGTGCACCATCCGCACCCGCGGCGGGGAGCTGGTGACGCTCCCGTACTCGCTGGAGCTGAACGATATCGCGATGATGGTGGTGCAGCAGCACGCGGCGGGAGAATTTGTCACGCGCACGATGGACTACTTCGAGCGCGTGTACCAGGAAGGCAAGGAGCGCGCCAAGATCATGGCGATCGCGGTGCACCCGTACATCTCCGGCGTGCCCCACCGCATCAAGTATTTCGAGACCGTGCTGCGCCGGTTGAGGAAGCAGAAGGGCGTTCTGTTCTGGAACGGGGAGAAGATTCTCGACTGGTATCAGAAGGCTCGCGCGCGGTGAGGGCAAGGTCCGGGGAGGAGGGGACGCGCCCCGCGGATTGATCCAGATCAACCGGATCCTTTCCCGGCCCCGGAATCGCCTTGACACAGGTCCGAAGTTTTTTGAAAATGAACCGCTTACGACTCACCTCGTTCACCACCCTAGGAGCGCCCAATGGCAAAGACACCCTGGAAGACAGACAACTGGTTCGTCAGCCAGTGGAATTACGCGGACGAAGTGCGCAAGGATTTCAAGTTCGCGAAGCAGATCAAGATCCACGACATCACGCTGCGTGACGGGGAGCAGCAGACCGGCATCATCCTCAGCAAGGACGACAAGGTCCGCATTGCCGAGGCGCTGGCGGAAGCCGGCGTGCACCGCATCGAGGCCGGCATGCCGATCGTCTCGCCCTCGGACGCCGAGGCGATCAAGGAGATCGCGAGACGCAACCTGGGTCCCCAGATCTTCGCCTTTTCGCGCTGCATGAAAGAGGACGTCCAGCGCGCGATCGACACCGGCGTCAATGGCGTGGTGATGGAAATCCCGTCCAGCCAGCACATGGTCGACCTCGCGTACAAATGGCCGATGGAAAAGGCCATCGAGACTTCGATCGAGGCGACCAAGTTCGCCCAGAAGAACGGACTGGAAGTCGTGTTCTTCCCGATCGACTTCTCGCGCTCCGAGATGAACTGGGTGCTGAACCTGATCAACCGGGTCGCGACCGAAGGTCACATGGATGCGCTCGCGCTGGTGGACACCTTCGGGGTGGTTTCGCCCCACGCGATGCGCTACTTCGTGCGCGAGGTCAAGAAGCGCATCAACAAGCGGCTGGAAGCGCATTTCCACCAGGACTTCGGCATGGGGGTCGCCAACACCATCATGGCGGCCGCCGAAGGGGTGGAAGTGCTGCACACGACCGTGCTCGGCGTCGGCGAGCGCGCGGGCAACACGCCAATGGAAGAGACCGTGATGGCCCTGCTTACGATGTACGGCGTGGACGTCGGCCTCAAGTACGACAAGCTGACCCCGCTCGCCAACCTGGTGCAGAAGCTGACCGGGGTGGACGTGCCATCGAACAAGCCGGTGGTCGGCAGGCAGCTCTATCAGATCGAGTCCGGCATCATCGCGAGCTGGTACAAGAACTGCGGTGAAGAGAACGCGACGGAGCTGTTCCCGGTGCGCGCGAAGTTCGTCGGGCAGCCGCCCGCCGAGGTCGTCATGGGCAAGGGCAGCGGCATCGACTCGGTCAAGGCCTGGCTCACGGACATGGGCATCGAGGCGAGCGATGAGGACGCGCTCAAGATGACGGCCGCGGTCAAGGCCTATTCCCTGAAGCACAAGCGGCTGCTGACCGAAGGCGAGTTTCGCAAGATCGCCCAGGACGTCAAAGGGCAGCGCGCAGCGGCATAGCGCGCGTCCCGATGCTGCTGTTCCGGGAACTGAACCGCGGCAAGTGCAAGACGTACCTCATCGGCTGCGCGCGGACCCGCAAGGCGCTGCTCATTGACCCGGTGCGCGAGAACATCAGCCGCTATCTTGCGTTCCTCGCATACCACCAGCTGACGCTCGACGCGGTCGTCGACACCCACACCCACGCCGACCACCCGACCGGGTCGTTCCAGCTGCGCGACCTGGTGGACGCGCGGCTCATCATGCACCGGCGCGCGCCCGCGCCGGGGGTGACGCATCACGTCGAGGACGGCGACGAGATCGAGGTGGGCGACGCCCGGGTCAGCGTCCTCTACACCCCGGGCCACACGCCGGACAGCATAAGCCTGGTGACGGACGGCCGCGTCTTCACCGGTGACGTGCTGCTGATCGGAGGCACCGGGCGTGCCGACTTCGCGGGCGGGGACGCGGGTGCCCAGTACGACTCGATCACAACGAAGCTTTTTTCATTACCGGACCCGACGCTGGTATTCCCCGCGCACGACTACCGCGGCAACGTGAGCTCCACCATCGGGCAGGAGAAGCAGCACAATCCGCGCATCGCCGGCCGCAGCCGGGCGCAGTACATCGAGCTGATGGCGAGCCTCAACTTTCCGATGCCCGACAAGATCCAGGAAGTGCTGCAGCCCAACCAGAGCGCGATCGACGACGACAAGGCGAAGTTTCCGGATCTCGCCGAGCTGAACCGGGTGCGCCAGCTTGCCGCGGACGAGGTGAGCGCAATGCTCGATGCATCCGACCCGCCGCTGGTGCTGGACGTGCGCGAGCCGACCGAGTACCACGGCCCGCTCGGCCATATCGCAGGCAGCGTGCTCATCCCGCTGCGCGAGCTCGCGGCGCGAGCGGCGGAGCTTGATCCCCACCGCGAGCGTCGCATCGTCGCGGTGTGCCGCTCGGGCGTGCGCAGCACCACGGCCGCCGCCATTCTCGTCGGGATGGGTTTCGAGCGTGCCTACAACCTGAAGGACGGCATGGTGGACTGGAACGACCGCAAGCTTCCCATCGAGCGGTGAGCGCCCCTGCTTGACGGGGGTACGCCCGGGGGTAAGCTAGCGGGACGGTCGGCGCCGCGACGGCGGCGCATCGCGAGGAGGAATCGGTTATGACTACAGGGACCAAGCCGGTGGTGCGGATCGCTCCGAACAACCCGGTGTTCGACCTGCCGGTGATCGTCGGCATCGAGGAGGGCCTCTTCGCGCGGGCGGGACTCGACGTCAGCTTCTCGGCGACTTACGCGGACCGCGAGCGCGACAGCGCGGAGAAGCCAGTTTTGTCCCGGTTGAAAGAACAGCTCTACGAGTGCGGGTCGGCCGACAGCTACAACGTGTGCGAGTGGGCGAGCATCGACCGGCTCGAACGCGGCGCACGCGGAGGCAGCATAGCGGCCTTGCGCGCCGCGGTCGCGGCGCAGGCGATCCTGACGTTCGACGAGCGGCTGCAGACGCCGCGCGACATGGCCGATGTGCCGGTCGTGGTGCAGGAGCTGACCGGCTCGCACTACACGACGCTGCAGATGCTGGAGAGCGCGGTGGGCCGCGAGCACGTCAAGATCGTGAACGGGGGCTTGCCGCAGATGCGCTGGGCGGGGCTGAAGAACGGCAGCTATCGCGCGGTGACGGTCATGGAGCCCTTCATCAGCCTGGGGTTGAAGGAGGGCGCGCACATCATCGCGTGCTCGTTCTACCGCGGCGGCGAGGTGGTGGCGCCGGAGCTGACGCCGGACGAGCGCAAGGCCTACTACGACGCCGAGAACCAGGCTGTGGATCTCATCAACGCGGATTTCTACAAGTACGCCCACCACGTGGCCGCGCACGCCAAGGGGGCGCTCCAGCCGCACGAGCTGATGCGTGCGTTTGTGCACTACAAGCACGTCGACTACTACGATCCGGTGCTTTTCGGCCGCGCCTACGACTGGATGAAGGCCCGCGGCATGACCGAGGGCCAGAGCCAGCACGCGGCGCTGGTCGTGGGGTGATCTAGCCCGCGCGCTGCAGGTCGGTGATTACCGCGTTCAGGAAGCGCCCGGCTTCGCCGCCCGTGACTACGCGGTGGTCGAAGGTGAGCGAGAGCGGCAACATGCGGCGCACCGCGGGTTGATCCTTTACCACTACGACCCGTTTCCCGATGCGCCCGGCGCCCAGTATTGCCACCGTCGGCGGCAGCACCACCGGGGAAGCATAGCGGCCGGCGATCGAGCCGTAGTTCGACAGCGTGATGGTGTTCGCGCGCAGCTCCTCGGGCGGAATCTTGCGCGCGCGGGCATCAACGATCAGCTTCTCCAGCGCGGCCTTCAGGTTCGCGGCATCGCGCTCCCCGCAATTGCGCAGCACCGGAACGAGGAGCCCATCCGGCGTGTCTACCGCGATGCCGATGTCGATCTTTTTCATCAGCCAGCGACCGATTTTCTCGCTGTCGTACCAGGCGTTGAGCGCGGGCTCGGCGCGGCAGCCGGCGACGAGCGCCCGGATGAGCCGCAGCAGGACGTGCGTACCCGGTGGCCAGGCCTCGATGTCGGCGTCGTCCATGATGGTGGCGGAAGCGACCTCGACCGTGGCGAGCTCCATGTTCTGCGCCATCGCGCGCCGCACGCCGCGGATCAGCTCGATCGGACCGGTCTCGGCCAGGATGCGCGCCGCGCGCTGCACGTCGGCCGCGGTGGTGAGTCCGTCGGCGCCGGTCGCCGTCACCATCGCGAGGTCGACGTTCAACTTGCGTGCCAGCGCGCGCACCGCGGGGGTCGCCTTGATGCCTGCGGTGACCGGCGCCGGCAGGGCGGGCGCCTCCGCGACCACCGTGCGCCCGACCTCGACCTTGCCGACCACGGTGCCGGCATCGGGCGCGTCGCTCTCGCCCTCGAATCCCACCAGCGGCGCGCCGATGTGGGCGATGTCTCCGGCATTGCCGAAAAGGCGGGCGATCCGGCCGGAGTAGGGCGCGGGGATGTCCACCACTGCCTTGGCGGTCTCGACCGACACCATGGACGCGTCGGCCTGGATCTCGTCGCCCACCTTGACGTGCCACTTGACGATCTCGGCCTCCTGCAACCCTTCGCCGAGATCCGGCAGCTTGAATATCTTCATAGGACGCTGGATTCCCGCCTTCGCGGGAATGACAATAGACTGGTTCTACCCAAAGGCGAGAGTCTTTTTCACGGCGGCGAGGATACGCTCCTTCCCCGGCATGTTTCGGTGCTCCAGGCGCGGCAGCGGCACGACGACATCGTAGCCGGTGACGCGCTGCACGGGGGCAAGCAGGCTCAACAACCCGTCTTCCGCCAGGCCGGCCGCGATTTCGGAGGCGAAGCTGCACGTGCGCGCGGCCTCGGTGACGATCACGCAGCGCCCGGTGCGGGCGACCGAGGCGAGTATCGTGTCCATGTCGAGGGGTTTCAGCGTCGCGATGTCGAGCACCTCCGCCGAAATGCCTTGTTCCGCGAGGGCGTCGGCCGCGGCGAGCGACTCGTGCACCATCGCGCCCCATGCGACCACGGTGACGTCGTTCCCCTCGCGCGCGGTGAAGCAGGTATCCAGCGGCAGGGCCTGCCCGTCATCCGCGATCTCTTCCTTGAACAGCCGATAGAGCCGCGTCGGCTCCAGGAAGACTACCGGGTCGGGGTCGCGGATGGCGGCGAGCAGGAGCCCGTAGGCGCGGCGCGGCGACGAGGGGTAGACCACGCGGATCCCCGGGATGTGGGCGAAAATCGATTCCGGGCTCTCCGAATGGTGCTCGGGCGCGTGGATGCCCGCGCCGCATGGCGTGCGCAGCACCAGGGGACAACATAGCCGTCCCTGCGTGCGATGGCGCATGCGTCCGGCGTGGTTGAGCATCTGGTCGATGGTCGCGTAGGCAAAGCCGGCGAACTGGATCTCGGCGACGGGCTTCAGGCCTTCCGCCGCCATGCCGATCGCCATCCCGGCGATGAGGGCCTCCGCGAGCGGGGTGTCGAGGACGCGTTCCGGGCCGAAGCGCTCGGCGAGCCCCAGCGTGGCGCGGAATACGCCGCCGTCCACGCCCACGTCCTGGCCCAGGACGACCACGCCCGGGTCACGCTGCATCTCGTGCTTCAGCGCGAGGTTGACGGCCTCGACGAGCGTGATCTGAGCCATTGGATCAGGATTGAGGATTCAGGATTCAGGGTTTCCGCAAGCTGCAGCCCTCTGTTTTTGCAGGGCCGCCGGAAGCGTCGCGTAGAGGTGGGCGAACATCTGCTCCGCGGTTGGAGGCGGGGTGTCGAGATAGGCCTGGGCCGCGGCCTGGACTTGCTCATTGCATTCCTTGAGCAGCGCGTCCTCCCGGGCCTTGTCCCAGGCGCCGCCGGCTATGAGGTGGGTGCGCACGCGCAGGATGGGATCGAGCTTCCAGGCTTCCGCGAGCTCATCGGGACTGCGGTAGCGCGACGCGTCGTCCGCCGTGGTGTGATCGGAGAGGCGGTAGGTCAGCGCCTCGATCAGCGTCGGACCCGCGCCCGAGCGCGCGCGGGCGAGCGCTTCGTCCATGGCGTGGCGCACCACGACGATGTCGTTGCCGTCGACCTGGCGGCCCTCGATCCCGGCCGCGATTGCCTTCTGGGCGAGCGTCTGCGCGGCGCTCTGCTTCGCGCGCGGTACCGAGATCGCCCACTGGTTGTTGGCGACGACGAAGACAACCGGCAGCTTCCAGGCGCCCGCCGCATTGATCGCCTCGTAGAAGTCGCCCTTGGAGGTCGCGCCGTCTCCCAGCGCGCAGACGGCGGCACGCGGCTCGCGCCGGAGCTTCATGGCGTAGGCGACCCCCGCCGCGTGCGCGGCGTGCGCGGCGATCGTGATGCAGATCGGAAAATCCCGGCGCGGACCGGCGAAGTCCGAGCCGCGCTCGTCGCCGCCCCAGTAGAGGAAGAGCTCCTTCAGCGTCACGCCGCGCATCAGCATCACGCCGTTCTCACGATAGGTCATGAGGAAGACGTCGTCCTGCACCATGGCGGACCCGATGCCGGCGTTGATCGCCTCGTGCCCCAGCAGCGATGCGAAGGTGCCGATCTGTCCGGTGCGCTGGAGAGCGATTGCCTTCGCGTCGTACGCGCGCATCAGCACCATCCAGCGGTAGAGCCCGACGAGGGTACCCGGGGCGCGTGCGAACGCGGGCAGCGGCGCGACGGCGTTGCCGTGCGGATCGAGGAACTGCGAGTAGTGGATCTCGAAGCGGGCGACGATGGACATGGTGCTGGCTAGGACGGGCTTTGTGCTAGATTCTACTGATGAAACTGGGTTACTTCACCATGCCCATGCATCCTCCCGGGCGCGACTACACGCAGACGCTGAAGGAGGATCGCGAGGCGGTCCTGCTGGCCGACCGGCTCGGCTACTGCGAGGCGTTCATCGGCGAGCACATCACCGACGTGTGCGAGACCATCCCGTCGTGCCTTACCTTCATCGCCAGTGTCGCGCACGAGACGCGGCGCATCAAGCTCGGCAGCGGAACGGTCAATTTGCCCAACAACCATCCCGCCCAGGTCGCGGCGCACGTCGCCATGGTGGACCACATGCTGGAAGGGCGCTTCATTTTCGGCATCGGCCCCGGGGGGCTGCGCTCCGACATGGAGGCGTGCGGCAACCTCGACGCGGACCGCAATGCAATGTTCGTGGAATCCATCAACCAGATCCTCGCGCTGTGGGCGAATGACGCGCCCTACGACCTCAAGGGCCGCTTCTGGAACATCTCCACCGCGCGCACGCTGATCCGCGAAGCGGGGCAGGGCGTGATGCTGAAGCCCTACCAGAAGCCTCACCCGCCGATCGTGGTGACCGTCGTGGTGCCGCACTCGAAAGGCCTCGCTGCGGCGGCGGAGCGCGGATGGAAGCCGGTGTCCGCGAATTTCCTGCAACCGGGCTGGGTGGCGACGCACTGGCCGATGTACCGTCAGGGCTGTGAGCGGGGCGGCCACCGTCCCGATCCCCGCGACTGGCGCGTGTGCAAGAGCATCTTCGTGGCGGACGACGATGCGACCGCGCGCCGCTACGCGCGGAGCGTTGACGGTCCCTACGGTTTCTATTTCTGGAACCTGCTCACCAAGCGCCGCAGCGCCGGCGGCATGGAGATTTTCAAGCACGATCTTGCGCTGCCCGACGCGGCGGTGACGGTGGAGTACGTGCTCGACCGGCTGGTGGTTTGCGGCGGCGTCGCGAGCGTGGTGGACCAGCTGCTTGCCTTTCGCGAGCAGACCGGCGACTTCGGCACGCTGCTCTATTGTGGCCACGACTGGGCCGAGCCGAAGCTTGCGCGCCGCTCGATGGAGCTGATGGTGGAGAAGGTGATGCCGGCGGTCAACGCTGCAATCGGAACAGCGCGTGAAAGCACCCCCACCCTAACCCTCCCCCATCAAAGGGGGAGGGGATAAGTCGTCGCTATACCACGAAGAGATCGACGAATGCGCTGACCGGCGTTTGCGCGAGCCGCCGGGCGTCGAGGCACAAGCCGAGTATCGCCCGCTGCTGCTTGGGCGCGAAGCGGCGGGCGAGGTTGGTGCGGAACTTTGCCTCCAGCTGCGGCACGCCTTCGCCGCGCCGGCGGCGGTGGCCGAGCGGATATTCAATCGCCACGTTCTCCGTCTTGCTGCCATCGCTGAAGAACACCTGAATCGCGTTGGCGATGGAGCGCTTTGCCGGGTCGAGATAGTCGCGGGACCATTGCTTGCTCTCGACGCAGGTCATCTTCGAGCGCAGGCGGTCGATGCGGGGATCGGCCGCAGCGGCGTCCTCGTAATCGGCTGCGGTCAGGCTGCCCTTGATGAGGCCGACCGCGGCCATGTACTGGATGCAGTGGTCGCGGTCCGCCGGATTGTTGAGCGGGCCCTTCTTGTCGATGATGCGGATGGCGGATTCGTGAGTGGTGATCACGATGCGCTTGATGGCGTCGAGGCGGTCCTTGACCAGCGGATGCAGACGGATCGCGGCCTCGACCGCGGTCTGGGCGTGGAACTCGGCCGGATAGGAGATCTTGAACAGCACGTTCTCCATCACATACGAGCCATAGGGGCGGGCGAGCTTGAAGGGCCGTCCCTTGAAGAGCACGTCGTAGAAGCCCCACGTCTTTGCGGTGAGGACGGAGGGGTAGCCCATCTCGCCCTTGAGCGCCATCAGCGCGAGCCGCACCCCGCGGCTCGTCGCGTCGCCCGCCGCCCACGACTTGCGCGAGCCGGTGTTGGGAGCATGGCGGTAGGTTCGCAGGCTCTGCCCGTCCACCCATGCGTTGGTGATCGCGTTGATGATCTCGTCGCGGGTGCCGCCCAGCATGTGGGTGACCACAGCGGTAGTGGCGACCTTCACCAGCACCACGTGGTCGAGTCCCACGCGGTTGAAGCTGTTCTCGAGCGCGATGACCCCCTGGATCTCGTGCGCCTTGATCATTGCAGTCAGCACGTCCTGCACGGTGAGCGGCGGCTTGCCCTGCGCAAGCCGCGTGCGTGACAGCCAGTCGGCGGTCGCGAGGATCCCGCCGAGGTTGTCCGACGGGTGGCCCCACTCGGCGGCGAGCCAGGTGTCGTTGAAATCCAGCCAGCGGATCATCAAGCCGATGTTGAAGGCGGCGGTAATCGGGTCGAGCTGGTAGGGCGTGCCGGGCACCCGGGCGCCATTGGGCACGACGGTACCCGCAACGACCGGGCCGAGGAGCTTGGTGCAGGCCGGGTACTCGAGCGATTCGAGGCCGCAGCCGAGCGTGTCCATCAGGCACAGCCGCGCGGTGTTGTAGGCCTCCTCGCCCTTGATGCGGAAGTTCGCGACGTAGTCGGCGATCTCAGTGACGACCTTGTCGGGTTGTGGGCGGAGATTGGAGACGTGCGTGCTCATGCGTCGTAAATGGATCACTGCCTCTGGTCGATCGGGACGAACGCGCGCGGCTCGGGCCTCTCCAACGCCTCGCGCAGCGCCAGAAAACTGGCGGGCCTGTCATCTACGACGAAAATGGTGGCCTTCGGAAAACCCGCCACGGTCGCCCCCTTGATCAGTTGACCAGCCAGACCCGCAGCAGCGACAACAGCTGCTCGATGTTGACCGGCTTAGCGATATAGTCCGAGGCGCCGGCTTCGACGCATTTCTCGCGGTCGCCCTTCATGGCTTTCGCGGTGACGGCGATGAGGGGGAGGCTCTTGAACCGCTCGAGCCCGCGGATGATGCGTATCGTGTCGTAGCCGTCGAGCTCCGGCATCATGATGTCCATCAGCACGATATCCACGTCCGGAGTGCGCTCCAGCAACTCGATTCCGTCCTTGCCGTTTTCCGCGTGGATCACGTTTAACCCGTGCTGCTCCAATACCCCCGTCAGCGCGAAGATGTTGCGGATGTCGTCGTCGACGATCAGCGCTTTCCTCCCACGCAGTTCCGGGGTCACCTTCTGCAGATTGGCCAGCGTTTCGCGATTTTTCGGCGGCAGGTTGCTGACGACCCGGTGCAGGAACAACGTGGTCTCCTGCAGGACCGCCTCGAGCGAGCGCGCGTCCTTGAGGATGATTATCTCACCCAGCTTCTTGAGATCGTCCTGCT
>Ga0208685_1000040_pt1 | contig 58289 bp, 90 predicted proteins | sample EasRivMeERMLT890_FD_187533 | JGI IMG/M metagenome (GOLD analysis project Ga0208685, IMG submission 187533) | Soil microbial communities from meander-bound floodplain in the East River, Colorado, USA - East River MetaG ERMLT890 (SPAdes) (version 2) | ecosystem: Environmental > Terrestrial > Soil...
AGAACGGGCAGATTGTTCCGTTAGGTTTGGATGAGCAGGACACGCCTCCGGTACTGACGGCAATCGTCAGAGGCCGGAAGATGCCGGTGCGTAACTCATCGGGTGTTTATGGAGGTGAGGAGTGGTCTAACAATCCGGTGGATATTCTCCGTTTCATAATGACGGACTCCAAGTTTGTGAATGTTGATGAAGCATTCATGGACGACGCGGTTCTCCATCTAACCGCGCAACATTGCGACGCTCCGATTCTCGATGATTCGGGTTCACAGATTATCGTTATCCCAAGCATTGAGGAACCGATCGCAGGTGATGCGTTTTCCCGGTATCGAGCAACAGGAATCTATACGCCTCGTTATTTCCTCTACAACAATCTTGGAGACGGATCGCTCATTCCCGAGTTTGTGGATGGGCCATATATCGGTATCGATCAGGGTGGTTCACTTCCCGATCCGAGCGTATCAACTGATCCGACGTTTCTAAGTCAGAAACCCTTAATCAAGAGATACACGTTCAACTCAACGATTAGTGAGGAAGTTAGGGCCACAGACTTCATCAACAAGACTCTCCTCCCGTCCTTCAAAGGCTTTTTAAGAGTCAACAAGAACGGGAAGATAGAGATCCGCTCAGAAGTCTCTTCCGACTCCACGAGACTGCGAACGGCAACGGCAGTGGGAGCGACTTCAATCCCTGTTTTAGACGTGACTCCGTGGAAGACAGGGCCGGAACTCTTGAAGGGGCGAGTCCTACTAGGCTTTGGATTAACTACCAGTGAGGTTAGAACGCCCTCCGCCGCTGATTATTCCACGTCAGGTAACGCGATAACCCTCACGGCGTCGGGAAGCGGCACAGTGACCGCTACAGCGTCAGGAGCCACGCTCTCAGGTGGGTCTACATCTGTTCCAGCAACGGGGACGATAACGATCGGCGGCGGTTCAACTGTTCCGGCTGGCGTGAGCTATCAGAATGACTTCGGGATGACGACTGGAGCGGGCGGAGCGATTACCGTCACGTCAGGAGGTTGGGGTAATTCCGGTGCCGCAACAGTTGCATCAATCGCACTGGCTGATGACGGTCAATTTGGTGGCGTGTTAGGACTTGGCACGATTGTTTTGGGCTTAGGCTATTCGGACTCTCCGACCACTAACACCGATCTGGAATATGGACTGCAGTTGAATGGGCCATCAGGCATTGCGAGTTTGATTATCAGTGGGGCCGCTCCGGTCGCCTTGATTCCCTGCTCTCCTGGAGATCGCTTTGATGTGATCAAACAGGATGGAGTGATTCGCTTCACTAAGAACGGAGCAATCATCAATACCGGCAGCATAGCCATTCCCGCTGTCACGGGAACGCTCTACGGGAACGTGGTCGGATTCACCAATGGCGCGAATCTTACCTCTGCGGAAATGGGCACAGCAGATGTAGCAGGCGGCACGGTCAACATTGCTATTGGCGGAATTGCAGTTAGCTACGAGTTTGGGGCCGACGTGATCGAAGGCATCGCAGCCATGATCGCCGCGTACATCAATGCTAATCAGAGATTGAATAAGTTTATTCGGGCGACGTGGGATTCAAGCAATCCTGAAGTAATCACGATTACTTGTCTACACGGGGCGTTGACTGTCCCTGCTTTACTCAAAGCTCACACAACGGCACTAGCCGATCCTACTTCTGCACCCACAGCAGCAGGATCGTCAGGCGGATCACTTCCGGCAGGCACTTATTTTCTGGCGTATTCAGATGTGAATGCGATCGGTGAGACTTATCTAACTGCTTCGGCTTCTGTAGTCGTGACGGCTAATCAGAAGATCGACGTGAGTTCCATTGCTGCGTTAGTCGGCACCTCGAGAAATTACTATCTGAGTGAGAGTGCAGGATCGACAAATCTCCGTTTCGTTGCTAACCGCACAAACAACACTAATTTCTCGATCACTGATGTTCCTGAAGTCGGGGCCGCGCAGTCTCCAACCTGGAACCAGACCGCAGAGGAACTATTAAGAGTTGCGAAGTCCTTTGCTACTAATTCACAGGATATTTATCCCGAGTGGAAAGCATCGTTCGGGGTAACGATGAGCGACACTTATCTCCCGACTGTTTTGAATGGTCATAAGTATCAGGTCACTACCGCAGGCACGACAGGCACCACAGAACCCACTTGGCCCACAACCGCAGGAGGTACTGTTGCTAGTGGGACAGCGGTCTTCACCGAAACAGGATCGACTGTCTTAGCGCAAGCCGGACTATCACGATCGAATGTAATTAAGAACTCCTTCAAGTGGCCTTTGGGTTCAAGACAGTCGACAGTCAACCAGATCAAGACTGCATATCGCTCGGCTAAGGATGACTTCGCCCTTCAACCTCTGACAGTTAATGACTACACGCATCAAGCCTATGTAAAGAAGAAATATCCGTTGGAGATCGATCTAAGTGGTGTCGATAACTTCAACCAGGCTAAACGTCTGTGCAATTTCAATCTCTCGAAGTATCGGGAAGGCGATCATTTCCATGCTCTCGGTACTGGGCCGTCAGGTCTGGTACTCGAAGAAGGAGACGTGATTTGCACGTCTGATGATTCAGGCGGGTTGATAAACGTAGTAACAAGAATTGAAGAATTAAGAATCACCAAAGACCATGACGTTTATATAACGCAGGCGCGTAGATACTCCACTTTAATGTTTTCTGATGACGTGGGTTCGCATCGGATTCCTCTAGCTTCCACTCTCAGATTCGCAGCCACTAAAGACACACTAGCAGAGTTCATCGACACGATAGCTATTCGAGATTCAGATGCGATGGTGCCCGGCTTCAAGATTGCTCTGTCTCACGATCTAGCTGTCGAAGGAGACTGGCGTGGAGCTTCTGTGTGGGCCGACTTTGGTGATGGCTACAAGTTCTTAAAGAAGCATGACGTAGCAGCGACAATTGGCACGTGTGACACCACACTCGGAGCCGTCAGCGACATAGAAGTCTTCGATGAGATCAATACAGTTGATTTCACCCTTGACTATGAGGATGGACAGTTTGGCGATGACATGACTGAAGCCGAGTTGCTAGCTAACCCTTATCGTCGGCTGTTCTTAATTGGTGATGAGTATGTACAAGCAGGCACTAACGTCTCGAATGGAAGCCGCTCGTACACTGAATCGGACTTCTTACGCGGTAGGTTTGAAACTGATGATGATGTGATTCATTCAGCGAGTGAGCGCGTGGTCTATATGAATGGGGCAGAGATATTTGTTGAACTGCCGATCTCTCAAGTGGGCATTCCGTTCAATATAAAAGTTGTCACTACGAATCAGGACGTTGCAGATGCGACAGCGATTCCGTTTACGTGGGCGGGGAATAATGTTCGACCGCGCAAGATTACAGAGATCTACATTGCCAAAGACGGATCGAATGATTGGTTAATTCAATTCTTGGGCCATCCGCGACCGTTTGAAATGCCCGCTGAGTATGTGGTTGAGATTTGGGAAGACCACACGCGAAACGATCCGACCAAACTAAAACGGAGACTCCCCGTTACGGAGGGAACGACGCACGCGTGCTTGCTGAATTCGTCAGGGTCAACCTATGTGCAGGAAGACGATCCCGAAGGTGTACCAGGGGGTCTTATTCGCGTTGAAGATACTCACGCTGATAAGAACAATCTACACGGAGACGGCATTGCGGATGTCAACGGTCAAACGCTCGAAGACATCAAGAACACGTTCACTCGTTTCAGTTTCACGTTGGCGATTGAAGACTCAGGTACTGGCATAGGTAAATCGGTGAGTGCTGGACTGATTAGCGAAGATGGAGTCACAACACCACCGACATTCAATACAAGCCTCTCGCCCGCTGTAGTGAGGTTGTCCGATGACACAGGAACAGTAAACGAGATTGTTTCTACCTACGGCACAACAGTCTCATCCAGCACACTAGGAAGTGGTGGTGATATTTCCCAACGGTACGCCATCATTCTGAGCGGCACTGAGTATCGCGTTTATCGAGACTATGAGGCCGCAGGCGGGCAAGTGCCGTTAGCAATTATCCCTGCTCCAAGCGCAGGGTTCCCGTTCCCTCTGCGATTGAAAATGAACATCGACCAAATCAACGGCGATGAAGTACACGTCACTAACGTCACCGCAGGCGGCGCACTTAGACCAACAACCATCTATTCCTTGGCGGAACAACTGGAGGATTTCGGGGTTGAGCAGAGCATGTTATTTCTCCGCATCTACCAGAAAGGCAGATATGCAGACATCGGAGATCCGGTTGACTTCTAAAACTCAACAGGAAGGTTGTCAGGGTCGCTCTTGGTGCAAATTAGATTGCGCCCGACCTTGCGGCAGGTACGCTCGACGGGTAGCGGGGCGGTAACAGCTTCACCCGCAGACAGGCGACTAAAGCGGTCGCGTGATGGTTCAAATGGGTCTGCCGCAAAAGGGGCACGAAGTAGAAGCATAAACAACGTAAAGGTGTGGAACATGTGTGGAATCGACTCGTTTCTTTGAGGTTTTCAACCTAGCACTGAGAGTACCAGCAACCTCCGCACCGTTCAAAGCGAAAGGCGTACAAATGGCGGACGACATTAAAGACGTGAGACCAAGACAAGTGACTGACATTCGGATTGAACGCGATGGGCCATACGACTTGATTTGCTTCACCTCGGAGTCTCACCCCGAAGAAGAGCCAATGGACTACACCTTAGAGATTTGGAAAGACGATAAACGTGGCTGAAGGAATAGGACTCACTAAAGAAGTAACTACGCTGCTGACTCCCTCGAAGTACGGGACGGTTCGCGCATGGTTCGACGCCTCACAAGAATCATTTGCTAACGATGATGCAGTAGCTAACTTCTCTGACTGGTCAGGGAATAATTACGATCTCCTCCAAGCTACGGGAGCGAATAAACCTCTCTTCAAGCTCAACGCTGCTAATGGGCGTCCAGCGTTGCTCTTTGATGGGGTCAACGACCGGATGGCTACGGCAAGTTTCGGGTCGAGTCCTCAGCCGATAACTATCTACCTGGTTGCTAAATCCACAGGGTCAACAGCCGCGCACAGAGTCTTAGCTGATGGTATCGGGGCGAGCAATCGGCATCTCATTTACTCAGCGATCTCCACCGGACTCCCGACGTTCGGGGCGGGTTCGGCTGTTCAAGGATTTGAAGACTTCGGGGATGACTGGTTCCTGATTACCGCAGTTTTCAACGGCGCAGATTCAAAGTTCATCGTTAATGACATTCTCTCTGCTACAGGGAACATCGGCACACAAACACTCACGGGAATAACTCTTGGTTCCGCGCACGATGGATCATCTCCGTGGGCCGGATACATTGCCCAAGCGATTTACTTTGACGGAACTCTAACCACTGACAGCGATTACACCGTCAGACGAGCCTTGCAAGCGCAGTACAAGATTCCTTATTTCGATCCATCTTCGATCTCAGGTCTGCACAGTAAGTACATGGCCGACACGCTGAGACTCCGAGATGGAGAACTCGTAGACGAATGGGAAGATACTGTTAGCGCAAAGAACGTCCTGCAAGCGACAGCAGCCGATCAGCCTGCACTAATCCGTGATGAATTGAATCACCATCCGGTCTTGAGATTTGATGTAACTAACTACCTCACGTCTGATTCGTTCACGACGATCAACCAACCAAGAACATTCTTTATAGTCGCTAAGAATAGTTCCACCGCAGCGCATCACGTTTTGTTTGATGGTGTCTCCGCTCCACCACAAAACCAGATGTACTTTGAGAACTCAACAGGAAAGTTAGTTATCTCTGCGGGTACAGAACTTAAAACTACTTACGGAGTCGGGACTGACTGGGCGGTGTGGGTAGCGGTCTACAACGGATCGTCGTCGGCCATCTATCAAAACGGGGAGCAGATAGCATCAGGAACGGCAAACACTCAAGGACTTGATCGGTTCAGAATTGGCGCGCTTCACAACGCCACGTTTCCATTTCTTGGTGACTACTACGCGCTGCTCCATTGGGACGGCGATCTGTCCGCTTCAAACAGTCTCCTTATCATTGTCGGGTGGCTAAGAGTCCTTACTGCACTTTACGATCCGATTCCTCTGCCGACGTTACCAGCCATCTTCTTTGCTGATTACGATCTGAATCAACCGAACTATGGATCATACTCAGGTGATTCCATTCGGGTAGTAGATTCAGGAGCCGGAATACATGAGATTGGATTCGATGCGAATGGGAAACTAGACCGAGCACAGGCAGATGCCATCGAACCGGATCTAAAAGTAACAATCATTTATGACAAGTCGGGAAACGGGCGGAACGCGACGGCAACAGGTGGTGACTGGCTGTTGAAGTGGGACGTTCGCGGCGTTCCTTACCTCGAAGCGCAACACGTTGACGCTCGCTTTAAGACTGCCTCAACGTACAGTTGGGCCGCTCCAAAAGTGTTTTCCGTCGCTTCGACCAACGACGATGAGACGAACACTTATCTATGGGACTTGGGTGGCAATTTCTTTGCCTACAACGCGACCACAGAAGCAGTCTATGACTTACCTACATATCCACCGAACTTAGGGTTTGCTTATAACGGGACGCAGTTGTTTTCTCCGGTCTTCACGCCTGACAGTTTTCCTCTTTACACGAATGAGACGGCACCAGGACTACATCATCGCTATGTAAAGTTCCAAGCAGGCAATGATGAACTGTGGGCCGACGGTGCGCTACTCGTAACCGCTGGCAATGCAGGAGACACGGGACGCACAGGAGCAATCTGCATTGGCAACTTTGATACAGGAGGCTTTGGCGGCCTACAGCGTTACTACGATCTCAAGGTTGTCGAAGGCGCGATCACCGACGCTAATCGAGATACGATCATCGCTTATCAACAAGAGAACTCGCAGTGTAATCAGGAACACGTTTGCGTCGTACTTGGTGACTCACTCGCCTATGGATATGACGGAGGATCGATCTACAGCGCACCGTTGCTAGGGAGCCTCAGCGATCATCTGCAAGACGCGTTAGGGATGGAGTGGAACGTCTGGAACATGGGCCGGACAGGTGATACCACTGGAGAAGTCATCAGCAGTGGGATTCTGGACTATGCGATTGAAAAGTATCGTCCGGGTAAGTTGAACAAAGTCATTCTCAATGGTTGCTTTAACGACTTCAATGATGATGTTGCGGTAGCGACGACTAAAGCAAACTTGATAACCACTATCTCGACTCTACAAGCCGCAGGGTTTGAAGTTTATCTAAGGACACCCCCGCGATCGGCATTCACAAGCGAGAACTGGAAAGGCTATGACGCTTACCGTGCGGGCTTGATTACGTGGATGCTAGCGGGAACGTCCGGCGCGAATGGGATTGTTGATGAGACTGGAGATCCAAACATAGGAACCAGTGGAGACCCAACCAATACGACTTACTTCTTTAGTGACAAGATCCACGGCAAGAGTCCTTACTATCAGATCGTTGCTGACTTAGCGTTACCGTTCATTGTTCCGTAGGACTGACAGCGTTATAATTCAGGGCATGAAAACGCTAACCCTTCAGAGTGGTACAGGCCAAACCGTAGACGTTCAACGCCCTTGCGATCTGCACGGAACTAACATGATCATCACTCAAACAATGAGTGGGCGTGAGTATGTTGATGTTAGTTGGAAATGCGAGATCGCTGGATGTGAATACGTCGTGCGGTATGAAGTTCCACCTGAGACCGCTTTCCCGAATACCTTTCCAAAAGAGACGCTAATGAGCGAGACGCTTTCGTTTGGCCGACGCGCTCCTATGCATACACTCTGGCCCTGCTAAGCAAAATGCAAAGACGCTCCTTCATCGGTGCTTTAATAGGTGGTCTAGCGGCCCTGCCGTTAGTGAATCGTTTTGTGTCGGCGGCTCCGACAGAATCGGACCGTTATGTGATGGACGCTGTTCATTTGAACGATGCTGACTACGGAAGAATGGTAGAAAGCTGGCTTGACCGCTCAGGCAATGGAAACCACCTCATACAGAACGACGTTGTGAAGCGACCACAGTACCGCGTTGAGGTTCGCGGAATCCATGATAGTGATGACAGCGCACCAAGACGCGTTTTCCTCGTTGACGAACCTCGCGTCACTTACACCGCCAAGATGCAGGAAATGGACTTCGGTTACACTCAAGCCGAAGTTTCCCTCTACGTAGTTCCTCTCTAAAACTTAAATATCTTTCCAGTTGTAGTCTGTCCTCGCAGTTATCCAGTCTGCTTTGGAAGGTGTTTACATGGCCGTTTGCACAGTTACAGGAATAACTCAAGGTCTTGCTCTGAACTCACTCACGGGTTTAGTTGAGTTCGTCCCCGTTGCAGGCGTCAAAATCTTCGTTAAGAAGATCAATCTTTCCGGCACAATAATCCAATACAGAGAAAAGAAAGTCGCTACCTCAAACTCTCTCGGTGAGGTCGAGTTTGAGCTTCCCCGTGCTTGCAACGCACTGATTGAGGGGCCATTCATAATCGGGTCAACCGACTTCTCAAGTGGAGTGTGGGTATCAATCCCTGACGCTGCTACGGCAGACTTAGAAGACTTGGGTGAGGCTGTTGTATTAGTTCCTAATGCAATGGCCGAACATCTAGCGGCGGCTGATCCTCATGCTCAATATCTTCTAGCCGCAGAAGGGGCCGCGTTAATCACGGCTCACGAAGCAGCGGTTAATCCACATCCGACATATCTAACGCAAGCCGAAGGCGATGGCCTATATGGGCCAAAACAAGACTTCATAGTTGGGGATTACGCATCACTAGCACTTGCGGTGGCAGGGGCGACGGCGGTAGGCGGAACGCTGATCATTAACTCAGCGGCGACTTGTCCGACGAACTTAACGGTTCCGGCAGATGTCACTTTGCAGTTCACGCGCAAGGGTTCAATCTCGATTACTACAGGCGCAACGCTCACTATCGTTGGTCCAATTCAAGCAAGTCCTGTTCAAATCTTTAGTAATGCCGTCAGTGGACAGGGAACGGTTTCTTTCGCAGGCAACACGTCGTTAGAAAAGGTTTACCCGCAATGGTGGGGCGCAGTCGGTGACGGATCAACTGACATTCGTGCAGCGGCTCAGGCAGCTCTCGACGCGGTGGGAACAGCGGGGGGCGGTTCGGTACATTTCATTGCCGCCTCAAGCGGTTATTACACGACCGGATCGCTCCGCCCGTCATCGAACACCACTGTTTCAGGAGACGGCTATCTCTCGCAAATCAAATGCCCTACTGCGGGCTGGACGTTATCGTATCCAACGAACTACGGCATCATCAACATTGACCGGAAATCGAATGTTCGCGTCACAGGTCTGAGGATTACCGGAACCAACTCAGTCGCTACCGCAACCACAGCTCCAAAACTCATTTTCCTTGATGGAACACTAGCAAGCCCGATAACAAACATTCAGATCGACCACAATTCTTTCGACACGACAGTTGATGAGGGCATTTGGCAGGGTGGCGCTCAGGCTTACATTACCAAGATAGATATTTCAAACAACTACTTTACCAACATTGCCTACAAGGGAACGGCCTACGGTGGCCTGCCGACGATTCAGTTCAACGCTGAAGAAGGCACGATCTCCAATAACCGTTTTTATCAAGTAGGGATGGCGATCGGGGCTTCAGGCGCGAGAATCACGATTACAGGAAACGTAGTAAAGGATGTCTCAGCCAACGCGATTTCTATTGGAGATGACACAGAGATCGGCGTCACTACTATTACCGGAAACACCGTCGAGTTTAATGAGCAGGCCTCGGGAAGTTCGCGCTCTGGCATATTGCTAGGTGGAGGCGTAACGAATCGATCAGCAGTAGTAAGCGGCAATATGGTTCGACTCATAGGCACGGCGGGAATAGGCAGCGCACGTTGTTATTACGTTGAAAATATTGGCGATGCTTTGGTGGTGGGTAATTGGGCGGAGATTCAGGTTCGGGGCAGAGGATTTGTAGTTGTAGGAACGGCGGCGGGGTCAACTGTTGACCTTAGATCCAACACCGTGAAGATCGTCTCTGAAAGTGGAACGTCGCTAGCTTTTAACGCTCGGCCAAATGGTGGCGGACAGACTCTCAACTTAATCTCTTCTGACAATCATGTATACGGCATCAGCGGAGAAGGTCAGGGATCGTTTGCCTACGACTACAGAGACGCTGGAGGTGGAACGCTTAATTCGGTTTCACAAGGGGATTGTGCTAGCGGGGGATACATTGCCACAGGGTCTAATCAAATCTACCAGGCCGCAAACCTGAATCTCTCTAACGTCCCTGTCTACGACAATGCGAGTATTACCGCTTATAGCGCGTTCTTAAGTAACCCTTTACTTCGCACGCTAAGTATTGCTCCACCAGTCAGCACTCAGACCATCGCTTCAGGAGTTATCACAATCACCGGAGCGGGAGTTAGTATCGCAAACAGACAAACTCGGCTCCGCATTGATACCGAGAGCGCGGCGGCGAGTGACGATCTGGACACAATCAACGGCGGGCTAGATGGTGACATTCTTATCTTACAGACCATAGTTAGCACCAGAGATGTCGTGGTTAAGGACAACACTGGAAACATTCTCTGCGGCTCAAATGTGACACTAGGCACTACGAGTGATCGACTAGTCCTTCTATATGACGGAGGTCTAAGTAAGTGGGTACAACTCGCTAGAAGTATCGGCGGCGCGTTTCAGATCACCTCGGCGGGCACTGACTACGCTACTAAGGCGTACATCCTAAGAAATAGCAGTGGCACGGTCTTGCAAACTGTCACCAGCGATGGGCGGACTTACATCGGTGCTGACACGGGGACAGACAGCAACCTCGTTGTCACGAATCCGTCGGGCTCTAGCAAGGTCTTGTTAGCAATGAAAGATTTGAATGCTACTGGCACCCCCGAGCTAACTTTTGCGGGGGGAAGTAGCGCGGTTAGTATTTACCTAAGCGGAAGCAGCGGCCTAATAAATTTCGGTAACTCTGGAGTTCAAACCCAACAGGTTGTCTTAAACACAGCAAATAACATTCTTAGTTTTGGTGGAGCGGCGTCTGCGTCCTTTCCAGGTCTCAAGCCAAGTTCCACTACACTCCGCGTTCGACTCGCCAACGACTCAGCCGATGCGCCGTTCTCCGCATCTAACGCTACCTTCTCAGGGTACATCTCCAACACCGCTCCAGTAACTAAGACAGCAGACTTCACTTGGGCCGCTACTGAGAATTGGATCATTGCTGACAAGGCGGCGGGAACACTCACTGCGACACTCCCCGCAGCCGCATCCTTCACTGGTCGGACTCTTGTAATCAAAACCATTCAAGCGCAGACCGTTGTGAGCGCGAGTTCCAATGTGGTCCCGCAAGTTGGCGGTGCGGCAGGAACGGCGATACTTGCCGCCACAGCGGGCAAATGGGCGCGACTCATTTCAGACGGCTCAAATTGGATTGTAATGGAGAGTAATTAACATGGACATTTCAGAATTCGATAATTTAGCAGACTGTCTTAATTCTCTGACTCCTGAAGAACGCGAAGAAGCAATCTAAACTAAACCGTGCCTTACTCCGAACCGCGAAAACTCAACACTAAACGCGGACAGCATAAGTACCTCAACAATGCGTGGTGTATTAAGTGTCGTCAGCCGATGGCTCGACACGCCCGCAACTTCACCTGTAGCAACTGCCATCTTGCAACCCGACTTAGTTCAGTCGCAACGGTTCGTTCTCCTCGGTCCGTTTCAACTAAAAGAATTCAGCGGCCAGCGGCTACCCGCCCTTACTGTCTGAAAGACAGGAATCAGATGTCGCACTACGGCAAAAGGTGGCGTTGTTCAACGTGTGGCAGAGAGTTAAACAAGCATATTGTCAGGCCAATACGTCGCGGCACGATGAAGCAAAACGTAAGTCCAGAGAACCCGTGGTGTCTAACTTGTCGAATGAAGATGTATAGCAATGGCGAGAAGCGGCGCCGCTTCCGCTGTCGTCGTTGCAGGGTCAATGTGCTCCCGCAAACAACCCGCTATGTCTCATCAGTATTCAGATGGCAGACACGCGGATTGGTAACTGATGCCAATCTCCCTAACGAGTTTTTGCAACGAATGGATCGTTCGGTTCCTTATGGATTACCACAAGAAATGCGGGAAGACATTTTGCAGGAGTTAATGATGGAAGTCTTGGAAGGCATCAACAGGGTTGTAGCGAACGTGCCTGAGTTCATTCGCAAGTACAAGAAGGAGTACCCATTCCGAATGTACTCGCTGGATGACCCGTATTCAGGTTTAGCAGAGAGGTTAGTAGGATGAAAACACGAACTAAAGTAGGAATTGGCATTGCAGGAGCTGTTACCGCAGGAGCGGCCTTGATGTTTCAATTACAACAGCCGGCTCCAGTAGTTATCCAGGCTAAGGAGCCTGAGTGCATCTTTGATCCGCCGAAGTCCACGAACGCGATCAACGCTCCGTGCTTCACCGTCCTTACCGCGGTGGCCAAGGATGACAAAGGCGCGACTGGCGTCCATCCCGTAGTCATTCACTTCACCCCTAAACCATCACCGACTCCACCGTGCAAGATTGTTTCGACTGTCAACGGGCCTCGGTGCGTTCCGCTCTAGTTACTCATCCTCTGCTGAACGAGCAGCGGCTCGGTCGGCAATCCAGCGGAAGCGTTCAGCCGCGTCACTGTTAGCATCGACACACTTGGCTCCTGCTTGGGCTACTTCAACAATTCTAAGCATCACTGAACGCAACAAGACCAAGTCCGTCTCTTCGCTAACGCTGCTGGTGAACTCACACTTGCAGCCGCACTCTTTAGATTCAGGAGCCTCGTCGTGCTCGATCCACTTTTCACAGATACCTCCTTCGTTGTCGCTGAATCGTTCTTCGTGTCGGCACAGAACACAGCGGCGAACGGCGACGTACTCTTGCGGTGGACAAGCTATGCACTCCATCGACCACAGGACTCCGTGTTCACACTTGCTGCTGGCTGAGTCAGCGGGAAGAACAATCGCATCCGGCGCGTCGGGGTCTAACTCCCTGCGGAGCGCGAGCATTCGGATCATCTCATCGCGTTGGTCAGCGGGAGCGGTTACGTTTACCATCCACGCCCGACATTGTTCGCAGGTTACTCCCTGAACTTTTCGCCAATTGCACTTTGGGCATTCCCAAGTAACGTGATTCTTGTTGTCAGCGGGAGCGGGTGCGTCGCAAGGTTTAGCTATCGGCATTTACTTCCCTCCTTCGGCTGCAAGGGTAATGGACTCTAACGCGGTAATGAGTCTGTTAGTCCAGTCACGCACCACCGCTTCGTACTCGGCCTTTGAAAAGGTTAGAGATGGATCGCGCAGCCGCTTTTTCACCGCTTCAATACACTTCGCCTTCATTGCTTCTGCGCTTCGTTGGCGGGATTCTCTAATTGCCTTTTGTAGCGCAATAGCTAACTCGTCTTGCATCTGGTCAATAACGTCTGCGACCACGCGATCTACCACGTAATCTTCACCGTCGATTTTGATTGTTTGATTCATCTTTAATCCCACCATTCGCCGCCATCTGGCTTGCAGTTCTTGAGTGCTTCTGACGGATTACAAAAGTCACAACGAAAGACGTGTCCCGTACCTTTGCACGTACAGTCGGCTGGATGCTCGGTTCTAATTGGGTGCTCGGTGCATAGGTAGGAACTCATTGGAACGCCCATATCGCACTTATCGCATTCAGGGTCGCGCTCGATTACTTGCGCGTCCTTCTTCATTGCTTCTCCTGCATCAGCGGGAGCGGCTGCTAGGTGGCGGGAGATGGCGTCTACAAGTTTCAAGCCTTTGGCGTAGGACGTGTCGTTGCGGACGTATTCGAGAACATCGCGCAAGTCGTCCAGCGCGGTTTGCCACTCAGCGTCTACTGTAGTTGCTCGGCGTTCTAACCATGACTCGAACACGCCTACCAGCGCATCAATGTCAGCGTTCTCCAGCGAGCATCCAGCAATATCCGACTCCGCAATAGCGCGGGTTAATTCGGTTCGTTCCGCGTCGTTCATTTCAGCCACCATATTGTTGCGACTACGACCACCACAAAGATGAGCATCTTCAAGTATTCTTGTTGAAATCCAGTTAGATTCTTATACCAAGACCAAACTTTCATTGTGGGCCATCCTTTCTCGAATATGCAGGACTATTCTCTATTGGCATCCAGAGTGTCGGGGTGATCGGTACGGTATTCCAGCAATCAAACTGACCGTCCCACACCGCTCCAATAAATTCTTCCCCATTGAATACGCACTCGACCGAACCCCACGGATTGAAGTCAGCGTGAACGAGTTCAGGACTGTAAGCACGAAAGGTTGTGCCATCACGCGGGATAGTTTCAAGAGGTTGCCATACTGTAGTTGCTGGTACAGGGGGAACCGTGGCGAGCAAGTCCATTGCCTTGCATATCGACTCATGCGCTTTTAGCCTTCGCTTCTGAATCTCTAGTCCGTCTTCCTTTGGTTTGAGATTCGGATCGTTTGTGAAATTGACTAAGCCATAAGTGCGAAAGTTAATGACGTGAAGATCACCCAGCACACTTGAAAGTAATTCGTTCACCGCTTCTCTCCCAATCAACTCACCTGGGGGAGAGACGGGAATGATTTTCATGGTTCGCATTCCTGAGCCTCCACAGTATTTACACTCAACGGTCAGCGTGTTCATAAATGGGACTTTGCCCTTTCCCTTACACGGTTTGCACGTCTCCGGTGCTGGTTGGTTATCTGTAGTCATGGTTGCTCCTTTCGTATTCCGCACAATCAGCCATGAACCTGTCAGATGAATCATCAGGCGGTAGCAGGATGTTGTAGCGTGGATGGGCCACAAAGCGACGGTGGCAACGCTGACAGACGACTTCGTAAAGAATGAAAGCATTGCGTCCCGTAGCGACCGTATCATGCCCGTACCAACGACAGCGAAGCCACTTGAAAAACTTCTCCATCTACTTCCCTTCCTTTCCTGCTACCAAAGCGGCAGCTTCCAAACTAGCCACATCCAAGCGGCCTTTCCGACTATTGCGAGAATCAGGGCGAGCAGCGCAATTCCCGCGTGAATCCAACCGAGTTCGCTGTTATTACACCGGCAATCGGACATCTACTTTTCCTTTCCTGCTGCTGCGGTTGCTTTCTGCGCTTGCTCGAATCGTTTAAGAATCTGGAAGCGGTCGTGTCTAACGACTTCCTCGCCCGACTCGGACAAGTATTTAGATCGCGGCGTTTCGTGTACCGCTAACGTCGCTTCAGCCCACACCTTTGCTCGCTCTGCTGCTAGAGCGGCTTCGTGTTCGGCTTCGACTTCTGCGAGCATTTCTAGTTCTCGCTCCGCACGAGTTTCTAAAGTTCGCTGGAGCATGTCTCGTTGCTTGGTTACTTTCGCTAACTCAGCGCGGAGTTCATCGTTAGGTACTGCATTGATGTCAGGCATGGCTAGATGTCCTCTCCGGCGAGCATTTCAACAATCTCATTTTCCAACCATTCGTTCTCTTTACTGAGTTCAAGGTACGCTCTGGCAATGTCCGGCGCGGCGGCGATGAACCTGCCAGTGTCGTCACGGAGTAGATCAGTCATCCCAACAGCAAGTCGCGGGCTTTCCACTACCGTCCAAGTTAGAACCTCTCCGTTGTGTATCTCGGTACTGGTTACGCGCTCAACATCGGAGTCGTAATCCCACACTCCCTGCGTAATCTTCTCCAGCAGTGCTGCTACCGTCTCTGCATTGATGTCGGTCATTTGAGACTCCTTAAAGGTCGATGTCGCGGGCTTCGTGGTATTCACATGAAGGCTCGTGGTTAGGATAGTCGGCATTACAGCACCACCAAATCCCGACATTCTCTTGCCAAATTGCGGGATGCGGTTCTGCGATGGGAATAAGCGTGCCTGCGTGGTGCTGTTTCTCATCGCAGCGCAAACATGCCTCGGTCTCTGCATTGATGTCTTTAGTGGTGGTCACTGAACTTGTGCTCCTTTACGTCTTTGCAACTCGCGCCACGCTCCGTAAGGGCCACGCCAAAGATTACCTTCAGGGTCTTTCCAGACGCTAAAACGCTCTTGCTTCCAGCCCGCGATTTCAAGATCGCGCTTCCACGTTTCAATGGAGTGAGAGTCGCCCACTGTTACTGATTCAGACATTAGCTACTCCTTCGGGCACATCACGCAATTCATCGCGTCTCTGGCGGTGTCGTACATTTGATCGCAGTCGTCGGACGGACACCAATACTGTTCCGCGTATTCATTGAAACAAGGCTCGCCAGCGGGTGCGTCACAGTGAAGACATTTTTCTAATAACTTGCGGTCTCGCTGCTTGGGTTTGCCGTCGATATGTACGTGCCTCATCCCTGCTACTTCCCTTTCGGCTTGTACTGTTCAGCCAAGTCTTCAAGTTCTAAGTATGTAAGTTTGCCGTGATCCCAACTGCGTCTCTCGAGTTCGTCGAATCGCTCAAGTCCTATCCTGGCTATCAACGCCAGCTTCATCGGCTCCTTATTTTCTTCATGTAAATAATTGCAGCGTTCACAGGTTGAAAGGCAGTTATCGGAATCATATTCAGTTGCCGGAATTGCCCGACTAAAATAATGTCCGCAAGCCGTGGCGGGCGCACCGCAGTAGCAGAACGGATCTCGCTTGCGTATCCACTTGCTGAACGCGATGGTGATCTTTTGCTTCATCCAGGCTTCCGAATTCGGGACCACCTTCCGCACAGGGCGCAGCCGCTTCCCTGATTTCTTCAAGGCTGTACGCACCATTGGCTTGGAAGATGGTTTGATTTGAAATGTAGAGTTTGGGTAGTTCATCTCTTATTTGCGCTTCTTCTTTTTCTTAGCGTCACTGCGTAGCTTGTCGATTACCTTGTCCACGAACTTCCATCGAGCATCGTCGTCGTCAACCTTTGGGCGGCGAAATGTTAGGTGCCAATCAGACTCGTAGAACACGCTGAATACAGCCTCACGGATGTCACGTTCGCGTTTGGTAAAATCGCCCACTCTTTTCACGCTGCGTTTGATTCCCTTCTCTGTAGCTTCTTCCCCTGCTCAACTGCGCGAATAAACCACGCCGCGATGTGAGCACAGCACCCAAAGTGCGGACACGATCCGCCGTAGATGCGCCGACACGTTGCAAACATTCCTGACTTCGTTTCCTTGATCGTTACCGTGTACTGTCCGTGCGGCTTGCTCTTGTCTTTGCGGGCGACAAAGTAGAGACCTTGATCCAGGTGCTTCACAGTAAACCTATCGGCCCGCGCTAATTGGACTGCGCGTCGATGAGTCTTACGGAAGTTGTTGTCGATCAGGATCATTGTTTCTGCTTCTTGTCTCTCAAGGGTTTATAGAGACGCTTAATTTCAACGCTCAAACATGAATCACAAACCCACTCGGGCGAGTAGAGCGCGTCTACTTTCTTGTGGCACTTGGGACAGGTCATTAGCGTTTCCAGTAACCGTCTTTCGTGAGCGAGTCCTTAGCAATGCGAACGTAGCCTTTAGCCTTGTAGCAAGTGGGCTTACTAGTCGGATTGATATGCGTATAGGGTGGTGGCAGGTCAACAGGAATATCTAACTTGCTCTCCATCATCGCTGAGGCAAGGTTCCAGCACCGCGTTACACCGAGATTGTTATGTCCGTTATAGAAGTCGTCACGACAGCCGTGACAGTCTTTGACCGTTGCCTTGTTAGTCATCTCTGCTATTCCTTTTCTGCTTGGGCCAACGCCGGATAAATAGGTTCCGATCTGGCTCCGTAGCCCTGAGCAACATTGACGCTGTTGGGGTCAATCCACATCAGCGTCTTGAAAGGTAGCAAGCAAAAGCCGTCTCCAATTCCAGCGGCGTTTAATGCGTCTTCAAGAATCTGATCGGGATGATAGTCAACCCCAATCACGCGTGCGCCGCTTGCCCACATCGGATCATCTTCGCGCCAAGAGTCACCAGAAAACCCGAGTGCGCTACTTAACGCGGTTGCTAACTCGGTTTCAAATCGCTCCACTTGTTCGCTAGTCGGACGTTTGAGCATTGAAGCCGTCACTGTGGCGAACGCACTTTGGAAAGCATCTCCGTTGTCATGTTTCGGTGTATCGCGTAACTGATCGGCCCACCACTTTGCGGCTACCGCAATCTCTGGTTTGATTTCGTTCATCGTCTCTCCCTCACATTCTCTAACACATCGTCAAAGTTCAGTGCCGCACTCTCAAACCGTCCCATGATGTAAGCAAACCTGACCATTGTTTCTACGTCTTTACCATTGGCTAGAATGAGTCTCACAGCACGATCTTGGGGTGACTCAGCCTCGGCTAGTGAAGTGACTTGAGCAGGGCATGTTGGCTGCTGTGCTTGGTGGTTCATGCGAATAACTCCTCGCTTTCTTCCTTCGTGACGCATAGAGCCATCGGGAATGGGAGCGCGTCGATTGCCGCCGACAATTCTTCATCAGGTACGCGATCAAGTAACGCTCTCGCCGCTCGCAGTACGCGCTCGAATGGTTGTGTCTCGCGGTGCTTGTCTTCCCATTGCAGATCAAAACGGGCATTCTCTTTGCATTCATCGCAAAGATGGTTGTCTATTTCTTCGCGCAATCTTCGATACGAATACCACGCGCCCCACAGCGATTGTTCAGCACTCAGAAGTTGTGCGTCTTTAAGTTGTAGTGATCCGACGCGGTGTTGATTTATCCGCTCTGGTAACGCCTCAGCATCAAGAATGCGTTTGGTTGCTAACGCTTGCGCGTCTCGCTGGGCATCGTCTTCGCTGGCATGTAGCATTGACTCGTTCCAGATAGTTCCTGAGCCAACGCCCGTTTCCGCACACATGTAGGTCACAGGGTTGCGAACGTCATCGGTATCTATGCGAATACTGCCAATAGTCAACTTCTCAACGTAAGGCTCCCAAGTTACGCGGTTAAGACTTGGTATTGATGGGCCATAAAGCGATCCGCCCGTACAGCGAGCACATGCGTACTCCAATTCGGAGCCCGCAGGAGTGATCACCTTCCAGACTTGCGAGCCTAGACAGTCGGGACACGGGAGGCGTTCCGTTGAACTACTTTCGCGTGCCGCCCACACTGTTTGACCTTTGGTATATTTTGGTTGGGGAATATTCATACAACCTCCATCAACATTCGTTCTCTTTTATTCCGCTCGCACGGCTCTGAATAACAGTCTTCAACCTCTGCTCTTGAATAGCGCGGCTCACGATCATATTGTCGCTTCCAGTAAGCAGCGGTAGCAGAATATTCCGCCTCGCAGGGATTACAGCGATCGCCGTCTTCCGCAACCCGGTTCTGACAATCTGTGTACTCCCAGTTGGCGCACCTGTAACTGTCTTCCTCAATCGCATTACGTTCGCTTTCGACTTCTGCAAGCGATCTCAACTGTGCGTGGTGTATCGGTAGTTGGTTCATGCACACCTCCCGCAAACATAGATCGTCGAGTAATAGCCGACGTTCGGATCAGAGTCATCAACTGCCCACGTGTTTACGTCTCTCGCTCCGCAGTTCGGGCAGTCGTGGTCTTCCGTCTCTTCGTCCGTCTCTTCAACTTCTGGTTCGTAGGTGGTTGTCATACGACCTCCTGGTATTCATGTGCGGGCAGCCCGATCTCCGTGAGTCCATACTTCTCAACACCTGCGGCCTCAGCGGTCGGGTATTGCATGGCCCACTTCTGCCCGAAGTAGCGAACCATTGTTTCGCGGGACGTGTTCACGTCTCCGTCGATGGATACGTACTTACCCGCTAACCGCTCACCCGTTACCGGATGCGTCTGCCCAAAACCAAATGTAAATATCCACGTGCTTGTCATTTTGTTTCGCTCTCCGTTTCGTCCGCGTTGCTGTCAACGGAGCCTATCTTAGCTTAAGAACCTTAAGGTTGTACAGAACTATTTGAACTATTAAGGAATTATTTTTAGACAACAAGAAAACCCGCCAATTTCAGCGGGTTTTAGCGGTGGGGGTGGCTTGTCTTTACAGTTTGTGGATGGAGTATTTGACGATTCCCCACACGGAAAAGTCTTCATGTTTGGGCGGTGGGTAGGAACTATTAGCCGGAACCAGCCACAGAGAACCGCTACAGCAACGGAAGCGTTTCACGGTGAATTGTCCGGCTATCTGAGCAATTACCACGTCCCCGTTCTTAGGTTCAATGTCGCGCTCAACGACTAGCAGATCGCCTGGATTGATTCCGGCGTCAATCATGCTCTCACCTTCCACGCGAACCAAGAACGACTTTTCGGGGTGCGGGGTTAAGTGTTCGGAGAGGTCGATACGGTCTTCAACGTAGTCCTCTGCCGGTGCGGGCGGGCCTGCCGATATTTTCATAGCAAACAATCTTAAACGGATTCGGGGCTTGTCGTCGTGGGAGTCAACGACGCGGGATACTATCATTGCTTTAACTTCTTACGGCGAACCTCTTCTGTTGTTGCTTTGAACACGTCCAGTTTGTTGTCCTTAGTCTTCGGACGGAGTAGCCCATCACGGCGGAACAACTCCAGTCCGCGCTCTAGCAGCGCACCCGCCACAAAGCTCATTGAGCGTTGATCGCGTTCGGCTATCTGCTCCAGTTCGGCCTTGATCGAGCTGGGAATCATCACGCCAACCATCGCGTCGCGTTTGGTTTTCTGCATAGCGGGAATGGCTTTTAACATCCTAAACCTTCACTTTCTACCTTTATATGCTTAAGAATCTTCAGGACAAAGAAAGTTGTAGACAAGATTAAGAACCTTAAGGTATAAGTAATGCCGCAATGGGCACACGAACAAAAGATCAAACTCAAAGATTGCAGTTAGTCGCTGGTTTTGTCCCGCCTCCGGTGAAGGATTTCATTAAAGAAATCGCTGAGAAGGATGGCCGAACAGAGTCTCAAGTAGTGCGGCGATTGCTGGAACAATCTCCAGATGTTAAAGCCGAACTGCGGCGCGTTAAAAAGGTTCAAGCGGCTTAATCGCCCTTGATTGGTAATTTTTGGATTGAAGGGATTCAAAATGTTTCCAGTCTCTGAACTGCCAAAACTGTCAGTCGCTAACCGACATCAATTACCAAACTGCATCGCGGTTTACTTCGTGCTGTCACCTGAAGGCAACGTGCTTTATGTAGGGCAAACAACCTCTCTGTCATATCGCTGGCGGTATCGACAACACCACGTAATTACAAAGGTTTCCGATAGTGACCAGATCGCATGGATGGAAGTCGAAGCGGATTCCGCAAAAGCTAAAGAGTCTGAATTTATCCGCATGTTTCGGCCTCCGCTGAACGGGCAGATTGGCGACAAGACGGCGCGACTTCCAGACGTTCGATTGACCAGCAGCGAGCTGCGCCAATTGCTGAGAGATGCGGAAATCGTTGGTGAAACTCCGTCTGATTTCATTCGCAAGGCTCTTGAGGAGAAGGTCAACAGATTAGCCAGTCGGTGTCCCGAACTTGTTAGAGATGCGGCGAACTAGGCGGGTGTCCAGATTTCCGTCTCCGCACTAGACGAAAGGCCCGAACCGAATGGACGGCATCTTGGGCCAACTTTTGAAAAATGCAAGTTGTGATTATCTAACGAAAGAATGTGGGAGCGAGTCTTTGATCGGGGCAAACGATGATTGAAGGCTCGCCCTAAAGGAGAACTAATCATGGGTGTCCTACTCGGAGACGACCCAAAACTTTACAAAGCGCGAGAGAGTTACCGGCCTAGTCAGTGGTCTTTAAGACCTGAAGATCGGGAACGGATGAAACGCTGGTCAGAGAAGGACTACGAGCCACAGCCTGACCCTAAAGGCGGGATGCTGATTGTTGGGCTGACGCTGATGTTCGTGGCTGTACTTGGACTTTATCTGCTAGTGAGGGCGATGTGAACAACGGCAAGCGTGAGGACTTAGTAGGTCTACTAATAGTCGTAATCGCTATCGGGATCATGTGGTGTTTATTCGCTTTAGCGCACTGAGTAGTTAAACCTAAACCTAATTTGACACTTAAAGGAGAAGCCTAATGAGCACGAAACAGCAAGCGTTACAAACCACGTCACCTCAGCTTCCATCGGATTTAGCGGCGTATGCCAGGATCATTAGTGATGCCGCTTCCAATCCTGATGTCGATGTAAACAAGCTGGAAAAGCTCCTCGATATGCAGGAGCGGATACTAACCCGAAATGCGGAAATGGCTTTCAATGCCGCGATGACGAAAGCACAAAGTGAAGTCAAGCGCATAGCTGCTGATGCTTCCAATCCGCAGACCCGAAGCCGCTACGCTTCTTATGCGGCTCTCGACCGAGTTCTTCGACCTGTATACACCGAGAACGGATTTGCTCTCAGCTTCAATACCGGCGATTCACCGCCTGACTACGTGCGCGTTGTTTGTGACGTGTCACACGCGGGCGGCTTTAGTCGGCAGTACCAGATTGATATGCCCGCCGACGGTAAAGGAGCAAAGGGCGGCGACGTAATGACCAAGACCCACGCGGTGGGCGCTGGAATGTCCTATGGAATGCGCTACTTGTTGAAGATGGTGTTTAACGTTGCTGTGGGAGAAGACGACGTTGACGGAAACGAAACGCAACCACTCATCACCGAGAAGCAGGCGGCTGACCTCAAGGCGTTAGCGGAAGAAGTGAAAGCTGACATTCCAAAATTCTGCGCGTATTTCAAAGTAGAAAAGCTGGCTGATATTCCGGCTGGAAAATATATCAGTGCGGTGACTGCGCTACAGAGAAAGAGAGAGAAGTAATGGAGCAACGATCTGCGGAATGGTACGCGGCACGGTGCGGCAACGTAACGGCTTCTCGAATCTCTGATGTTATCGCTCGCACAAAAACAGGTTGGGGCGCGTCCAGGCACAATTACATGGCCCAACTCGTTACCGAAAGGCTGACGGGCGCTCCCAGTGAGGGCTACGTCAGCAAGCCGATGCAGTGGGGCATAGATACCGAGCCTGAGGCGCGAGCGGCTTACGAGTTTTACGCAGGGGTAACGGTTGATGAAGTTGGATTTATCGTGCATCCGCGACTCGCTCAGTGTGGCGCATCGCCGGACGGTCATGTTGGCGCAGAAGGTTCCACGGAGATGAAATGCCCCAACACCGCGACACATATCGAACTTCTACTCTCAGGGATTATCGACAGTAACTACCTGAATCAAATGCAATTCCAAATGGCCTGTAGTGGGCGTAAGTGGTGTGACTTTGTTTCTTACGATCCACGAATGCCAGAAGAGTTGAAGTTATTCGTTCGCAGGGTCTATCGAGACGATAACTGCATAACCAAACTTGAAGACGCTGCCGTGGAATTTCTCGAGGAAGTAGATACGAAGGTTAAGCAGTTACTCAACTTGAAACTGTCACTACCGGAGGCCGCATGAGCTTCAACAAAATCATTCTCGTTGGAAACCTCGGGCGCGATCCTGAATTGCGATACACAGGCAGTGGCACTCCAGTGTGTTCCTTCAGTGTCGCAACAACCGAAAAGCGGAAAGATGCCAGCGGGCAGTACACCGAAGAGACGACGTGGTTCCGCGTGACCGCGTGGCAAAAGATGGCCGAGACTGCCAGCCAGTATTTACAGAAGGGTCGTCAGGTTTATATCGAGGGACGATTGAGATCCGACAGTTACACCGATCGTGATGGCAAGGAACGTTACAACCTTGAGGTGACGGCTACTGATATGAAGTTTATCGGCGGCAATCAAAACGAGCACAGAGAGAGTCCTGTCACTGGCGGCCACAAACAGGAACCTAATCACGAACTATCAGACGAAGACGTGCCTTTTTAGCCCATGCAAATCAATCGCTGCTTAATCATCGACACCGAAACATCTGGCTTGGAAGAGTCAGCGGCTGTAATCGAGGTCGGCGCCATTCTCTACTCAGTAACGAATCGTTGTTCGATTCAGGAACTTTCAACCCTATTACCAGCGGAGACGAACGAAGCCGAGTCGATCAATCGGATCAAGCCATCGGCACTTCAGGAGTTAATCGACGTTGGCGCTGGCTACTTACTCGAATCTCTCTACACGATGAGCAAGAAGGCAGATGTCTACGTTGCTCATAACGCTGAGTTTGACAGAAAGAAGATTCAGAACAACCCGACGTTCGTACCGATCGCGAATCTGCCCTGGGTTGACACGATGGATATGAAATGGCCGCAAGCAACACGAGAGCAAGGCTCACTAATCAATCTCGCGTTAGACCACGGTATCGGCGTAGCGAGCGCGCACAGAGCCTTAACCGACTGTCGGCTGATCGCTTCCCTCTTCGACCGCATGGAAGACTTACAGGGAATGTTCGCAATCGCGATGAGACCTAAGGGCGTCTTTCAAGCATTGGTGTCCTACGACGACCGCGAGCAGGCAAAGCAAGCGGGTTTTAAGTGGGACGGGACCGCGAAGACCTGGACGCGACGAATGGCAATCGAAGACGCCACAGCGTTGACGTTCAAAGTCAGACAGTTAGAAGCGGCTTAGTTCTTTTCACATTCAGGACGGGGTTATTCCTTTCCCCTATTCCCTGAAACGAGGCGTGTATCAATGATCGCGAGTCTCGGTATGCGCCTCTCTAAATCTCTAGGTCGTAAGGGGATGAGGTAACGACCGGAGCGGCAAGGGAAGGCTCGACCCGATCCAATTGGGAATCTTCCCTTCCGTCACATTCTTGAAAGGTAAACATGGCGAAGAAATCAACCAAGCGTGACGTGATTCTTACTGATGCCCGAATACGACTAGAGAACGCGAAGACGAATCTAGCAGAGCAGCAACGTCTCTTATTGGCCGCTGAGTTAGTAGTCCAGGCGCATCAGGAATCTTATGACGCCCTAGAGCGTTCGTTGGCTGCTACTCCACGAAAGAAAGCAGTCAAGAAAGATCAGCCTACGCTAGTGAAGGACGTAGCGTGAAAAGGTTGAATCAAATCACTGATTCTGTAGTAAGATTATCCCGTTCTTTGAGAATGCTGCTAGACCCAGCACCGACTCACACCAACAGCGACTTTTCACAGTCGCGTTACGTTGCTTTTCTGACTTGTTGGCGGGTCGGTTTAGCGGTCTAACGTGCGCGACTTTGAAAGGTCGTTTTCGTTTTAGCGGCGACTTAAAAGAATAGGGCTGTGAGAATTGACCCCTAAGTCACAAAACTCACAGCCCAAAATACATCGGCTTGTTGAGGGTAACTTTACCATGTTTAAGCGTTCATCCACAACCTTGAGTGCGCGAGAAAATCAAGGTTCCTCGACAAGCAACTGTACGGGCAAACGGAAACCAGGCAACGGTGCAGTAGTTGATCTGCAAAGCGGGCTACGTCCTGGTCCTTAATCTGAGACTGGTTTATTCCAGACCCTACTAAGTTTGCTGCTGACGGTTACACGGTAAAGCCGAACCTGAGTCCCTCTCAGAAGGGAAGCCCTGTGTCTGAAATATGATTTTCTTCACCGTAGCAAGAGCCAGATTCGAGACAGGAGAAGCATGTTGCCTCTGTTTGAAGTTCATCAACCCAGGTCAATCGTATGTGAGAACGGAATCGAGAACAGCGCATTACAAGTGCGCGAAGAACAAAGGGTGGCGCAGACGGTCACGAGCCAAGCCGAAACCGAAGCCGCAAGAGATTCGAGAGCAGTCGAGCAAGGTGTTAAAGGTCGTCAGAAGCGGCGAAGTAATCAAGCGGATTCCGCCGCCGTAAAGGTGTGGCGCGAGACTTTCAAACTGAACTTAAAACTCGGATTCAAAATCGACATAGATGTCACTGTCACGAACTTGGACGCATGGCGATCATTACTAAACGAGTGGAAAGAAAAGAAGTGGAATCCTCTGAGTATCAAGGAGCAATTAAGTGAGTACGAACGTAGACAGTCGAACAGCTACACCAGAAGCGTTCAGCAACCTCCTCAGCGGAGAACGAATGCGGAAAATAATCCAGATGGGCTACCCGAACGGCGGGACTCTCGAGTGTCCGTTTTGCGGCAAAGGGAAAGAGTTGACGCTAGAACAGGTGGTCAAACTCTTGACGACATCTTGGCCCAAGCTTTGTCGAGAGTGTCAAAAACCGGCTGACTTGAAAACGAAATGAGACTCAAACTCTGTCGAGATAAAAATTGCTTGCGGCGAGGGATAGAGTTACCGATCACGGACTTCCCTAAGAACGTCAAGTATCTGACCCAGGGGGAGCGCGACGGGCGACACCCTTACTGCCGTCGATGCAGCGTCCGTCGAACAGCAGAGTACAAAGAGAACATCCGAACATTGATTGCTAGAGGTGCGATGATCACAGTTCCGCCCTCGTTCCGTACTGACTACCACAAGAAAGAGCAGGCAGCGTGAGCGAAGCAGAACGCATAGCAGCAATCCAAGAGGCGCAGATGGAACTCTTTCAAGTTCGTTCTGAGTTTCAGGCGAAGCGAAAAGAGATCAAGCGACGACTCGAGCAGTTACGCGCTAACGGACTCAAGATGTGTCGGGCTTGCCGCTTAGATATGCCGTTCGAGCAGTTCGCGGTTGATCGTCAGAAGCTACTCCAGTTAGACAGCTATTGTCGTGAGTGTAGGAAGAAGAAAGCAGCATGACCCCAACACCACCACTACCGAACTACAAGTGTTTCGAGCGCGGCTCAGGTCGGGGGAAAGCGCATCTCTTTTTGAATAACGCGATTGTCTGTGAGTGTGGGGAGAGACGAAGAAAGTTTGAGAAGCAGAGATAGCAATGTCCGCATCACTTCCACTATTTGACTCGATCTTTGCTGGACAGCCAGTAGCGATCCCGCGTCAAGAGTTGGAAGCAGCAAGCCGCAAGCATGATCCCGAATCGAGCAAACGGGCGGCAAGAGAGATTGAGAGTTCCGGCGCACTCAAGGGGCAGCGGTTGATCGCGCTTCGATTGGTTGAGCAGTATCCAGGCAGAAGCAGCAAGGAACTCGCACAACTTGGGACGCTGGATAGATACCAGTTGGCCCGCAGACTTCCAGAGATGGTGAAAGAGAATCACTTGAGAGTTACGCAGGAAGGATCAGAAGATCAAAGGTGGTGGTTGAAATGACTCTAATCCTGGCATCGCTAACCGTCTTGCTCTTGAGTCACGTAGGCCACTGCCTTTGGTTCGACCGTAAGCAGCTCAGCTTAAAAGAAGAAGTGAAAGAGTTGAAGGACGTGATTCTGACACTTGAATCAATGGAGTCGAAAGCAATCAAGGACTTAGCGAAACGAGACATTGAATACGACAAGTCCGTCACAGATCACTATCGAGAGCATAGATGTATTAAGCGAGAGAGGCCGGAAGAATGGCCGGAGATTGTTGGAATAGGAGATTGAATGTTAACCACGAAATCAAACGAACGACTAGCAAAGGTCCATCCACTTCTTGCTGAGAAGGTACGGCTAATCTGCCAGACGTTGGCCCGCGATGGTCTGGACATTCAGATAGTACAAGGACTCCGCACCTTCGCAGAGCAGGATGCCTTATTCGCTCAAGGGCGCACGAAGGCAGGACCGAAGGTGACGAACGCGAGAGGAGGGCAGAGCAATCACAACTTCGGCCTTGCAGTCGATCTATGTCCGTTCGTGAATGGCAAGCCTCAGTGGGAAGACAGCGCGACGTTTCAGAAGATCGGCAAGGAAGCGAAGTTACTCAAGTTGGAATGGGGCGGCGATTGGGTGAAGTTTAACGACAGGCCGCATGTGCAGTTGCCAGGATTAACGATGAAGGACTGCAACACGATTTACAACAAGAGCGGGCGCGTCTTACAGAAAGTTTGGGACGCAGCTACAGCAGCGTTCGTGAAGAAAGTTTAGCCCAATGAAACGCCTCCTACCTTACACAACTATTCCGGTGTTGATTGTATTGGTATCTATGGTGGCTTTACTGAGGGAGAAGAAGCGATAGGGAAAGACGCCTGACCGAGTAGCGACGTCATGGATCGAAAGACAGAACGGAGCGTGTAGCGATGCTACCTGAAGAATTAAAAGCGGCACTACTGGCGGACGGCTGGCGCATTGAACGTGATGGTTATCAATGGCGCAACAGTGGTGTTGATTGGTGGGCGTGGAAGCGGTTTGTCGAAACTGTCGATTGTCAGTGCAATGACAAGCCTCCGCACATAGCTATTTTGCCGTGGCATCACGAAGACAGACGTTCGGTGGAGTTCTCCATTACAGGCGAAGTGCAAGGCGGATTGTGGGTGAAGCTCGACGTGTACAGCGTAGCGATGGATGACGCAATGGCTACGATTGAAAGTGCCAAGAGCATTTTAATAACAGCGTGGAATGCCGCCGCTTCCAAGCCCGTTGAGATTCTGCAATCTCAGGACGTAGCAACACGGTCAGGCGTCTAGCTTGAATCTTAGTTTTGAGGCCCACCAATGAAACCGATGACTAATCCAGAGAGGGAGCGGGAGAAATGATTGTTTCATGTAGTCAATGCGGCGGCTTGCAGACAACGAAGCCGCTAGAGTCGTTTGCGGGGAGGCCTTGCAAGTGCCCGATCCAGCCTAAGCCTATAAAGAGCTACCCAAACATGACTCCGATCTTTTCAGCGATAGCAGATCGTGATGAGCATCGGCGGCTGATTCTAGCCGTAGTAGAAGCAGCGAATCCGTGGGCGAAGGCATGGGCAACAATGGGAAGCAGTCCGACTGACTCGGAGGAGCACGCTCTAGCACAGGCAGTGTTTGCTCTCCTTCACTTTGAGGAGCTACAAGGGAAATGAGTAAGGAACTGGTTTCAATCACGCGCACGATTAACGATCTGGAAATCTATGTTGACGATGAAGTGGCCGAGGACGAGATTGAGGTTGACTACTTTCTACCGCGTAACAAACATCGGATTACTGTGCGACTTAAAACAAAAGACGTGTTACCCGAATTGTGGGCACGGCTTCAACAGGATCACAAGTAATGGAAACACGGAGTTGGATCGACTTAACACTAGATCGCAATCTCACCCCTCGTGCTGAATCAATCATGGCTGAGATACACGGAGTACGCGAAGACGAGCCAGAAGACGTACCGGACACGAAGTACAGCATGGCAGAGATCGCAAGCTGGATTCAGTCGGGGCAGAAGCCGCGTACATGGAGACGAGTATGGTTCGTGCGGTGACTCGATTAGAAAAGGCGGCATGGGTAGTGGGCCTACTCACTGTCGCGCTAATCCTGTGGTCACTAATCACGCAGGAGCCTGTCACTAACGAGCGCACCGTCATCGGCAAAACAACCTACTACGGCGAGAATCCACCTCGGGTAACGGTCTACTACTCCGATGGAACGAAGGAAGTGGTTAAGTGAGCCGCAAGAATCCTAATCAAGCGGAGGCAGACAGTAAGGCACTGAAGGTCGCGTGTCCCTACTGCCACGCAGCGATAGGCGAGCCGTGTTGGATATTGAAGGCCAAGAACGGCAAGCCGCAGGAAGTTGCTTATGTTCCACACCGGCACCGAGTCAAGGAAGCGTGGCGCAAGCGATTTCAGAGGGTCAACGGCAATGGCGCATAGCGATATCTGGACACCTGAACAGTTAGCTACCTATCGAGCGATGCAGGCTGAGTACATCGAGAGCACGAACAAAATGGCGAAACGAATTGACGACAACCACAAGAGCATCGTTGACGGACTCAGGGCCGTTGGTGCAACAGTGCAATCGCTCGCGGCACTTGGCAAAGGCGCACCGGACATCCTCTGCGGTTTTAGAAATCAGAACTGGACGTTTGAAATTAAGAATCCATTGATGCCGCCGTCGAAGCGAAAGCTAACTGAAGCGGAGGAGGACTGGCACGATCAATGGAAGGGACAGGTGTCAGTTATCGAGACTTTGGACGAAGCCTTGATAGCTATTGGAGCGGCGAAATGAACTCAAACGAACCTCACCCGACTTAAACGATCTTAACGTGGGGAGATTAACAAATTGAATGAATCACCTGTATTCAAAGAGCTAAAAGACGGACTCCTCGAATATTGCGGGCCGACTGACGATTCCTCTCTCGCGGTGGAGAAGTGGCGCGAGTTGGACGCATCGATCGACATCGGGATATGGGGTCAAGCCTCGATAGCCGCGGCGATTGTTCCGACCTATGGGCAGCAACAAATAGACGAGTTTGCGGGCGCAGTAGAAAAACACCCTTCCTACGTTCGCAGAATGGCGAAGACCTACAGGTACTTCATTATTGAAAACAAGACCCGGGTCTCAAATCTCTCATTTAAGCATCACTGTATTGCCCTGCGACATCCTTACCCTCTCGAAGCGCTTGAGACCGCATCGTTAAACGGTTGGGGCTGCGCCAAGCTCGAGGAGTGGATACTTAACGAGGCACAGGCAAACTCAGGTGTTAAGAAGGCCATCAGCCATCTGAGACAGAGCGATTATCGAGAGTTTCTTGAGCGGGTAGACAGCATTATTCTCAGCGACTTCATGCAAACGTGTCCTAATGCCAAGTGGGGCCAACGGGTCTTTAAGAACTGGCGAGATGAAATTGCGTGGGAATTAAGACAAGTTGACCACGATGACGTGGCTGGAATGATAATGGCGGCTATGGACGAAGGTGCTCATACCGTTGCAGACATTAAATCGGCAACCGGATTAGCGGCTCGGGACATTGAAGGGGTGATCGGTATCAAAGTGGCTGAGGGTGCATGGGAATGGGTTCGAGAAGGCGGGGAAACTGATATGGCCCGGGGATCGCGGCGGGCAATTCTTCATCGCGTCGGAACGCCTGTGTTTACTTAAACATAAGAATCCTTATCCGCGCATAATCTCTTTTACGGTTCGCCGCGAAAGTACATTCCAGAAAGGTCTCAAAGCTAAGGGCTAAAGAGTAGGTTGAGATAGAAAACATTTACACAGGAACCTGAAGGAGACCGCCGAGGATTGATACCCCGTGGCGGTCTTTTTTCTTCTGCCTTGAAAACGTAAATCAGCAAACTGAGGCATTCTTGCCTCCTCTAAGAGAGAACAGGAGACCTCTACCTATATGCTGACACTCATGTTTATTTGGTTTCAAGTCCCACAACCAGGGGGAGAGGTGGCTGACGGCGGTATGAGCGGTCAAGCCATCATTGCGGTATCGGCGGCTGTAGTCGCCCTCACACAATTACTCAAGTTTGCGAATGTTATTAACGACCGACGCGGGCCTTTGGGTGTTTTGGTGTTGGCTGCGCTAGGAGTTGGTTTTTGGGCGTGGTCAACAGGGGATTTCACGCGAGCGTCAGCGTTTGCTTATTTCGCTGGTTGGATTGCGGTGGCAACTTCGGCGGCGGGCGTCTTTGGTTTCTCTCGCGCCTTTCCAGGGGCAGTAACGAGCACAACACCGCCTCCTGCGGGGCCACAGGGAGCAGGGTCCAACACGACTACTTAAGGTGTTTCCACGAATGACCGCTACAAAGATAACTAACCATCGCGCGGTTGATACCGAAATCAGCAGCAATTGTTTTCTGAGATTCTGTGCCAGAAGCATAGCGCAGTCGAATCTCCTTCACTTGGTCAGCCGTCAGTTTAGAGGCTCCGTTCTTTTCGCCCGTCGTCCATCGTCCCTTATTAACAGCGTCCATCGAATTGTCCTGATGTGTTCCGGCAAACAGATGAGTCGGTCTTACGCAGGGACGGTTATCACAACGATGGCAAACAAGCAGTCCATCGGGGATAGGGCCGTTAGTAAGTGCGTAAGAAAAGCGGTGAGCCTGAGTGTAAGCACTATGACTGTGGCAAAACATGCCGTAGCCGTATCGCTTATTGATCTTGCCCGTCCAAATCCAGCACGGGCCAATTTCGGGCCGAATAATAGGACCGTCCTTATTAACCTTTGCCCAAAAGCGTTGATTGATAGGGATGGGGCGCTTAGTATGCTGATTAGCCATTGCGAGAACCTCCGAGATAGGTTTGAACTTTGGTCAGGCTCGTTCAGAAGCGACAACTTCTGCGCGGGCCGTTTGTATTTTAGCACGTCCCAACAGACTGACGCGGGGTGTAACTAATGGGATATTCACACACACGACCTGACCTCGTTGACCCGTGGGTGACAATGATTTGTCCTAAGCCAGAATGTAAAGCCTGGTATCCAGTGGGAGCGAAGCACGAGTGCAGCGATCCGGTCGCGATGAAAATGCACCGACTAGCCTTGCGATCTATCTACGAAGCAGAGCGTAAACGCGATGAGCGAACATTTGCTCGCGATCACGGTTTCGATGAATGGCTCAACCATTGAAAACTTAAACGGAGCTTCTGTGTATGCAAGTACCTCCAAACCTCGCCCCACCACAAACTGAGTTCTATGAGAATCCCGCTCATGCTCAATTATGGCGTGAGGTACTGCGACTCCGCATCACCGACACGTTTGTTGATCGAACACCGGAGTTCTCTCGCGTGTTGAGTGATATAGCTTGGAGGCTTGAGCCAATGCTTTGTAACGAATGTGAAACGCCGGTGGAGAACGTGGCAAAACACGATGGAACCCATTTGAAGTGTCCTGAGTGTGGGTGGGAGCCGATAACGGTTACTGAAAGGTGTTTAACTGATTAGGAAGCGCAACTAGCGCAGAGAGGGCAAGGTGATCCACTTGGGCGGTATTAGTTCTTGGTTATTTCCTTTGATGCAGGTAAGCGAAGCACTGAGTCACCGACACACTTTCGCTCTTGAGCGCGATGGACGCCCGACCTGCTATTGCGGAACCAACACAATCGAAGCGGCGCAGGGATGCGACGTTCTTGTGTTCGAGTTGCCGCCGATTGCAATCAATTTCAACTGAAAGGAATTTATGCAGAGGATAAGAAAGTTTGTATCGACGTTAATGCTGGGCGCATCGCTCAGTTTCGCAATTGTCTCGCCTGTAATTCTCCCGCTAGGCGTGGCGTCATTGGTAGTTACCCAAACATCCTGTGACAAGAACAAGATTCGTGAGGCTCGCAAGGCCGCATTCAGAATCCAGGTTGTCACTGGCGCCGCAATCGACACCACAGCATCTCTGTTCAATCGGGGCGTAATCACCAAAGAGCAAACAAACAAGATTGCTAACGCGCTCCTGAAGGTGAATCACGCCAACAGAATCCTAATCGAAAAGGCAGCGGCCATGACGGAGGACACCGCAGGCAATCGCGCCGCGTTGTTCGCTACTGTGAGAGACATATCCGCAGCGATTAAAGAACTGAAAGACGCAGGCGTACTCGGTGTGAAGAATCCTGACGGGAGCCTCGCGTTCGATTCGGCTATTGCTGCACTCGATACCGCTTTGGCCTTGATTGAAGCGTCACTTGCGGCAGGAGGTAACTAATGCCTGACACAAATTCACTAGCGTCTATTCTCGCGTTGATTACTAAAGCACTTGAGATTGGCGGCGACATTGTCCCAGTTGCGTTGAGAGCCTATGCCGCGTTGAAAGCGGATCACACCGACGAAGAATTCATTCAGTTGGCCCGCGAACAGAACGATCTTGATGAGCAGAAGATTCTGGACTTGATTGAGCGTACAAAATGAAAGACCAACAGAAAACAGACGTGTTAGCGAAAGCCCTACGGCAGATTCGGCAGATCCAAAAGAATTCCATTGGTCTCTATCGTGGCCGTGAGGAAGTGCGGCAGGTAGTGATCGACGGTATCGCGGAGAGTGCGCTGACAACGATCAAGAAGAAGTAAATGTGGGAACTCTTTTTAGTTGGGGTAAGCCTCTTGGTAGGACTAATGGCTGGCTTACTTATGCGCCCCAAAGCACGAAACAAGCAACGATACGCGGCAATGAGATTCAAACTAAGTAAAGCACGAGTCGCGTTGCAGCAGTCAATTAAACGAAATAAGGAGAGATAGAAGTGGCACAAAACATCGAAGCACTGGAGACAGAAGTATCTGAAACCGTAGGCGTAATGCAGTCAGCTAAGACGTTGATTGATGGCTTCGCAGCGCGGCTCGCGGATGCAGGCGTGGATCCGGCGAAGTTGGAAGCGTTACGTAATGACCTGGATTCAAATTCAACATCACTGGCCGAAGCGGTAGCGGCTAATTCACCGGACGCGCCAAACGGTGGCGATGTGGTCTAAGAAGTTTTTCAAGGCTCTGTAGAGTGTCTTGCTGGCGGGCCGATTGAACTCGTTTTGAAGGGTAAGCATGTGACTAGGGCACAGTGAGACACCTCTACAGATAAGTTTGAATTGAAAGCGTGACGCGTTGTTAGATGGTAAATCAGAAGCAATCGGTGCCGGGACTGGGGGTGGACGCTCAGGGCAACGCCGTCGTGGACCCGACAGCCAACGTCATTGCCCTGAACGAAGCGAGTCATAAGCGTCAGGACGACCTGCGCGAGATGCACAATCGCTATCTCGAAGCGAAGATTCTATGGATGGAAGAAAAGGTCAGACGGGTCGAGCAAGTATCGGAACTGAGAGCGAGTTACTCCGAGAGCATCAGCGTTGTTCATCAGTCCCATGATCGAGAAATTCACAAAATGGAGCAGGACAAACTGGCTGCGTTTCGAGCGAGTGACGAGATGGCCCGGATTACCGAAGCCAACCGGAGCCTAGCAGCAATTCAAGTAGTCGAGCGAACCCTGAACTCAACCGCCACCGCGCTGGCGAGCCAGAACGCGGAGAACAACGTGGAAGTCAATCGGAGATTAGCCGCACTGGAGAAGACGAGCTATGAGGGCGCAGGCAAAGGAACAGGCGCAAAGAACACCGTCGCTTACTTATTGGTAGCGGTGGGGATGCTCGTCTCATTGATAACTATTGGTTCAGTGATCGTTGCGATAGCGTTCGCAATAAGGAAGTAAAAAGAGGCGGGCCAAAGCACTCGCGTGACTCTGGCCCAACCACACTCGACGGTACTCCCGCTAAGAAACACCGCCGAGGCAGGTAGGAAGTTAATGCAACTCGCCCAGGAGAAGCAAATGAAAGATCCGAAAGACAAAGATGAGCATGACCCAAAGGATCCAAAAGATCCGCAGAAGCCATCAAAGCCAGAACCGCTTGAACCCCTCGGAGATCCTCAAGGCCCAGGTCGTGAGGACGACGAAGACGAAGAGGATGGCGATCCTCAAGGGCCGGGAGGCGGTGGGTAAGGTGGTGGCGCTTGAGCAAGACGTTGTACCGGAAGATGTTTGTCTAATGACCAACGTCCAACCGATTACTGTCTTGCCAAAGTGGGCGCAATGGATGGTGCGCTGCATCTACTTTCGTTATGGCTGGGCAGCGACAGCGAAGCGCGGCGATATGTACTACTCGGTTGAGTATCGAGGGGTGACGCCGGACGAAGCCGAAGCGCGCTACCTATCGAGTGAAGATAATGCTTCGTACACGAAAGTACCCTGGCGATCATGCTTACCAATGGAGACGGGACAGTACGGCACTCACGACTTTCCTTTCTCTGAAGTATCGAATGAGTATCGGAATCGAAGTCTTCCCTTCTTGCAAGTACCTCGCGTGGGAGTCGAGAGATTGAGGGAAACGATCCGAGACACCGATCCTATTGTTGAGAGGTTTAGAACAAAGACTGCATGAGAACCGAATGCAAGAACACTCATCAGCAACCCCTCATGCGCTACTCGATTTTCTGTACGTGTTAGCAATACCTATTGCAGGTGCGCTAGGTGCTTTAGTTAATAGATTTCTGAATCGCAGGCGGGTTAGACCAGAATTATCGATCCTTGAAGCCAGTGCAGAGAAGACCCGAGCAGAAGTAAGAAGGCTGGACGGTGAAACAATTGACCTGGCCTACGATCGGATCCTCGAACTTGTGGAAATCAATCGGGAGTTAAGCAAGCAACTGGACTTGTGTGAGATACGCGGTCGCCACCACGAGGCCCAGGAAAAGCGGATGCTCGCAATCATGTCACTACATGGAATCAAGTACAGCGAATTTGATGAGCCGAAAGAAAAATGAGTCCCATCAATCAAGTTAAAGCGTCGTACTCACCGAAGGGTGAGACAGAAGACAGTGTTTGGCGCGGAGCAGAGTTGTTCGATATGAGCGAAAAGCCTAACAAATATGCTACCTCTCCACAGGGCCAGTACCCACGATCTAAGGCAGGCTATTCAACTCTGATTGTCTTCATAATTGTGATTGGATTTGTGATCTTATTAGGCATAGGAACTTTGGTTAGTTGGTGGGTGAGGTAACAAAATGCCGTTAATAACAATAGTTGTCGTGCTCATTATTGTGGGCGTTCTTTTGTGGCTAGTGAATCAATACATTCCGATGGACGCAAAAATCAAGACCATACTCAACATCGTGGTACTCATCGCGGTAGTGCTGTGGTTGCTAAATGTGTTTGGGCTATTCGCGGGGCTGTCGCATATCAAGGTGGGAAGTTGAAAGACTGAAAAAGAAATCAGAAATGAAGAACGGTGGAGCAAGGCCGGGGGCAGGCAGGAAGCCCGGAGGAAAGAACAAGGCCACACTTGAACAGCAGAAGGTCTTAGCGGCTTTCAATCAGCGAGTGATGGCTAAGGCCGATGCTCTATTCAACGCTCAATTAACACTCGCAGTTGGCTCGATGAAGGTCTTCCGTATCGACGAGGAAGAGGTAGACGGAAAGACGAAACGAGTTCATACGCACGTCACTGACGCTGATGAAATCAAAGCGTTACTTGATGAGCATGAAGGTGGCCCGGGTGTTGTTGACGGGGTTTATTACTACTTCACGGATATTCACCCTGACAACAGGGCGCTTGATTCGATGTTGAATAGGGCGTTTGGCAGAGCGGCAGAAACCATTAAGCATGAGAACACTGATGGCTCCCCGTTACTTCAGCCACTGGCCGAGGCGATGATGAAAGTTTATGGCGGTAAGTAGTTACGTTCCCACTAATCAAGCCTTACACAGTGCTGCTTTGCTGTTAGCGCAGACCGCTAAGACTGCCGGTGTTCCGCAAGACTCTCTCGATCGGTTTCTTCGCGCTGGTTATGTACCGCAACCCAAGCAATTAGAGTTTCATGGTGCAGCTCGTGAGTGTGACGCTCCCGATGGCCCGACACAGGTTGGTTTTGGTGGTGCGCGTGGCCCCGGTAAGTCACACGCTGTATTCGCTCAGGCAGCATTAGATGACTGTCAGCGAGTAGCGGGGTTGAAGGTTCTCTACCTGAGAAAGATCCAGAAGAACGCCAAAGAGCAGTTTGAAGACTTGAGACGGTCAGTTCTCTTCCAGACTCCGCACACGTTCACAAACGGGGTGCTTCACTTCCCGAACTCCTCAAGGTTGTTTCTCGGTCACTTCAGAAACGAGTCAGACATCGATCAGTATCTCGGCATTGAATATGACCTGATTGTGATTGAAGAGGCTACTACTCTTTCATTGGTGAAGTATCGAGCGTTAAGAGACTCGAACAGAACATCCAAGCAAGGGTTTCGACCGCGTATCTACTCAACGACCAATCCTGGCGGTGTAGGTCATGCTTGGTTCAAGGCGACGTTCATTAAACCTGCCCGTGAGATGGGCGAAGAAGATACGCGGTTCATCTTTGGCACAGTTGAAGACAATGCTTTCAACGATCCTGACTACAAGAAGAAACTGGAAGAGAACACGGGCTGGAGACTCAAGGCGTATCGTTACGGTGATTGGGACATTGCCGCAGGTCAGTATTTCTCCACCTGGAACCATGAAGCGATAGTCAAGAAAGACCTGAAGATTATGCCGGGGTCAGATGTGTGGTGTTCGCTGGACTATGGCTATCAGCATCCCACGGTCTGTTATCTATTCGCTGAGTATGACGGGAAGAAGCAGGTCATAGATGAGCACTGGAGACGCCACGCTTTAGCCGTAGACCACGCCGCTGACATCAAGAGGATGCTCGCGCGACACGGACTAACCCTAGCGTCGTTAAAGTCATTTGTAGCGAGTCCTGACGCCTTTGCTCAACGGGGTAACGAGTCAGGGAAGACGATTGCTGATCAGTATGCAGACAACGGAATCAGGCTGACGCGAGCGAACGATGATCGAGTGAACGGCGCCGCGTATCTCTTAAAGCTCTTAGGGCGGGTAGAGTCGCAGACCGAAAAAGCGATCGCGCCGCAGATAGAAATCTCTGACAAGTGCGTGAAGTTGATCGAGAACATCCCTACGTTGCAGCACGATCCGCACAGGCCAGAGGACGTGTTGAAGGTGGACATTGATGATGACGGGAACGGTGGCGATGATCCTTACGACGCAGCCCGTTATGGTCTGATGGTGAGACACCGCGAACTCCGAATGTACTAAATGAAAATAATTACTCCCATACTCAATCGACTTGGCTTACAGCATAAGGCCGCGAGCGACGTACCCGATCTCGGTCCACAGAGCCTTGCTGAGCCCACTTATCGTTTTAACGGGTGGGGTTGGAATCGCTTTCGCGGGCGAATAGACCACAGAGCCGAGGTGGGCGATCTGGATGGTAATTCACTAGCGATGGCGGTAGTAAATTACACCGCATCGAGAATCCCCGAAGCCAAGCCGGTAGTGGTTACGACAAAGGGTGACGAGGTTATTAGTGATCCGTTTCACCCGATGGCGAAGTTAATCCGTCGTCCCAACAATCATCATGTGTGGGCGAACTATGTTCTGGCCTGTTCTATGTCGTGGTGGTTCTCAGGTAACTGCTATTTCTACAAAGCTCGTTCCGTCTCAGGTGAGGTTGTTGCCCTTTGGTATCTGCCACACTTCTTAGTCAGACCCCGCTGGCCGAATGATCGGGCTAATCCGCAAGTTCCCTCTGACGCTAAGAACGATCCGTTTCTTTCCCATTATGAGTATCGGGTGCCTGGGCGCGAGCCGGTTCTGTACCCCGCAAAGGATATTGTTCACTTAAAGCGCGGCGTGGATCTCAGTAATGCAAGGCTAGGATTGGGCGCGTTTGAGTCGTTGTTTAAGGAGTTGTATGGCGATGAAAAGATGGCCCTATATACAGCGGCGATAATGTCCAATATGGGCATTCAGGTGCCTGTAATCTCTCCGAAAGACGGGGGGACGGTTAGCGAGACACAGGCGGGCGCAATGAAGGAGATGTGGCTATCGAAGACCACCGGGGAAAACGCGGGCGAGCCGGTAATCCTTACTGAGGCAATTGACATTGAGAAGTTTGGGTTTAACCCTTCCGAGTTGGATCTATCTGTCTTACGGATGATCCCCGAGTCTCGAGTAGCGGCAGTGACCGGCATTCCGGCAGCGACGTTACAGTTGATGGTCGGGCTACAAAATGGGACTTCCTATGCATCGAGTGAGCAGGCAAGACAGCAAGGATATGAAGAGGTGATTATCCCGATTCAGTCTGTGTGGGCGGAAGAGTTTACGTGGCAGTTACTGGCCGACTTCAAAGGTTCACAGAACTCCGAGTTTGCGTTCGATACTTCGAGCGTGCGGGTACTGCAGGAAGATCGTGACAATCTCTTCCGTAGAGAGACAGACGCACTAAGGTCAGGTGGACAGACGCTTAACCAATTCCTGCAAGCGGTCGGAAAGAAGCCAATAGGGCCAGAGGGTGACATCTATTATGTACCCGGTATGTGTAAGCCAATGACCGCAGAGCGAATTCTAGCCTCGGCTGATGGTTCATTAGCGCCTGATCCGATTGATCCATCTGTTGAGGCGGCTCAACAAGCGGCTGATATTGAGAAGATGTTTGCAGACCTTGAGGCGCAGATGAAAGGCTTCCATGCAAACGCTCGCTGAGAAAGTCCAGACTCTAAGACTCCATGCGTACAAGGCCGTGAAGCTGGTTCAGTTTTGGGAGTCAGCACTAAAGGAGCATGGTGAACTTCGCGCAGAGCAGTTTTACCTCCACCTCGGCCTAAATCACATTCAAAGGAAAGGTGTTGAGTGGGAAGGACTCACCCTCTCCCGTGAGCCCACCGAAGCAGAAAAGATCGCTGTCAAAGGTGTTTCAGTCACTCAGGAATCAGCTAAGGAAGCAATTAACAAAACGCTTCTAAAACTCCGCACCGAGTTGATTGATGATGGTCTGCACCAGATAGCTAAACTTGAGCCATCGGAGTATCACGCGCTCATTCTGGAAGCCCCAAAGGATCTCGAAAAAGAATTACGTGGCAAGCTCAGTGCGATCCACAAGCAGGGCCGACAGTTAGTCGCTAACGAGTTGGGCAAGAAAGACGCGCTCCCTGATTACGATGATGAAGAACTCGATACGCTGACAGGCTTAACAAATGCGCGGGTAGCAAATGACGTGCAGTCACGTATTGCTGACGCGGCAGCAAGGCATCGACAGGCGGGACTTGAAGGCGATGAGTTGATGGTCGCGATCGCTGATGAGATTAGCGGCGGGTCGGTGTCGTACATCGACCGGGCAAGTATTGGGCTAGGCAACAAGGTGATCGGTCTAGGTAGGAGTTGGGAGGCGCAACGCAGGTCTGATAGTTGGGGGCGGGTAGAATATTCAGCTCTGCTTGATAACAACGTGTGTGGCCCGTGCGCGAGTGAGGACGGTAAAACCGCGAATAGTGAAGATGATTTACAGCCCGCGCCAAATCCTGAATGTGAAGGGAGTGACTATTGCCGTTGCTTCCACGTGTACATCAATCAATGAACCCCTGGCAATTCTTCGACCGCAAAGTCTGTCTTTCTCTCCAAGACCACGAGTGGCAAAAGGGTGTGGCCGAGTTTGAGCGCATTGGCCTTCATGGTGTCGAGCGGTATCAGGCAGTAAAAGAGATTGGTCCACACCAGAGCTTTAGTCATTCAGAACGAAACATTCTCATTGACTTCTACCATTCAGACGCGGACACGCTGTTACATCTTGAGGATGACGTTGCATTCAGGGAGATGGATCACCTTGAACGCGCTCTGGCAGAGTTACCGATGGATTGGGACATTCTTTATCTCGGGGCTAATTTGATCTGTTGGGACAATGGCGAGCCGCAACCGGAGAGATATTCACCGCACTTGTTCAGGGTGTACGCCGCATGGACAACTCACGCAGTGGCGTACAACAAGAAGTGTGTGTTTGAAATCTTAGCGAAGCAGTCAGAGTTCAGCGTGCAGATGTTCGACAATTATTTGTCGGGTAGGTTGAGTGAGTTCAACGCTTACGTTGTGGCGCCAATGGTTGCTTATCAGAGACCACGTTACAGCAGTATTTGGGAACGAGAAGACGATTACACCCCAATCTTTGAAGCGAGTGACGGGAAACTGAAATGACACCCGGCAAGAAAGGTTACAACCCTGAAATAGCGGAGCTATTCTTCAAGCGTCTCCGGCAGTGTGAGGGTAATGTCACTCTTGTTTGTAAGCGACTGGACATAGCCCACGCTACGCCTTACGCATGGAAGCAGAAGTATCCAGAGTTTGCGAAGCGGTGGGAGGAGTTGAAGAAGGCCGCATGATTCATTTAGTCACATTTGCAGATGAGTCGATGAGCAGAGCGCGTCAGTTATGTGCTGATAGCGCAATTCGCCACGGTGTTAATCAGGTGCATCTGTGTTCGCCTGAATTCCCAACAACGGAACGCGGTTACGGCTTTTGGCGTTGGAAGCCGGAGATGATAATCGATCGCATGAACGGTACTGAGTTCGTTGACCCGCTCAAAGACGGAGAAATCTTGATCTACAGCGATGCCGGAATCGAGTTCATCAACTCCGTCTCCCACATCATCGAGCGCATGGATCAGGACATCTTTCTATTTGGAAACAACTGGGAACACGCGCATTGGTGCAAGAGAGACATTGTTCAATGCGTCTGGCCCACTGGTAACGATGCTCCACCAGATGAAACGGTCGTGTTAGATCCGCGCCCGTGGTCGGATTTCGGCAAGCAAGTGCAAGCCTCAGTAATCTTCTTTCGTGTCTCTGACTACTCTAGAAAGTTTGTGGCTGAATGGTTGCAGTGGTGCTTGTTTGAAGGTGGGCGATTGATAGACGACTCACCAAGCAGGGTTCCAAACCATCCAGAGTTTAGAGAGAACAGACACGATCAAGCGATACTGACTACGCTGGCGTATAGGGAAGGGATTAAACTTCATTATTGGCCTAGTGTGTACAACAAGGGCGGTTCCCCTGAGTTTGTGTACGACAAGTTGCCTGAGTATCAGAGTGACGACTATCCCGTGTTGTTTTCTCACCACAGGAAACGCAATCACGAATGGAGCGAAGCTGCATGACATTCGTTCCACGCGTAACCCTCAACGAAGAATCACAAGCAATCTGGCAAGGTGAAAACCTTGAGCATCTGCGCTATGAATACGACCTCAAGCCTGACGATGTTGTAATCGACATTGGGGCGCACACAGGGGAATTCAGCCAGCGGATGGTTGAGAAGTTTCATTGTAAGGCAATCGCTATCGAGCCAACGGGATTCATTACTGATGAGGTGATGGCGAATAAGTCAATCGAAGTGATTCCACAGGCGGCATCGGATTACGATGGGCTGCAATCATTTGGCGGTCTCTCACTTTACACTTCCATTTATGAACCGTCAGCGCATCGTTACCCTTGCTTTGATATTTGCACGCTGCTTGAAAAGTATCCTGACATTGGGTTGGTCAAAATAAACATCGAGGGCGGGGAGTATCGACTGTTGAAGCACGTTCTGCAATCAGGACTACATACCAGGATAAGGAACTTACAAGTGCAGTTCCATCAGCTTGAAGATCAACCTTATGAGCGGTGGTACGCGGAGATCGCAAATGAGCTGGCAGACACGCATGTTCTGTCGTTCCAGTATGAATACTGTTGGGAGAATTGGAGGCGAATGTGAACGCTAATTTTGAGGTTCGAGTTGGGCAAGAATGTTTCGGGAATATCGGGCTAGGTATAGTGCCGAAGCCAGACGGCCTCAAGGCTGTGTTGGTGGAAGTAAAGAACGGCGTCACCTACTTCAACACGGTCAAGGAATTGGACGCAGCCATTGATCTACTGACAAAGGCCCGCGCTGAGGCGTTTCCCAATGCTTAGTTTTGTAAACAAGTACGCGAAGAACATCTACGCCTCACAAAACGGCGAAGAAGGTATTTTGATCGAGTGCTGCAAGCGTCTTGGTATCGTTAAAGGTCATTCGGTAGAAGCTGGTGGTGCGAACGGATTATTTTGCAGTAACTCCGCGTTACTACTAAAAGACCATCAATGGTCGGGTCTATTTGTCGAAGTGTCATACGACTTGCACCAACAGAGCAAAGCAAATTGGATTGACCGACCTGACGTAAGACACCAGTGTTCAAAGGTAGATGAGAAGAACATAAACGCCTTCGTAGATGAACGCTGTGATCTCGTCAGCTTAGATACTGACGGAAGCGACTATCGAATCTTTGAAGGCATGACAGCCAAGCCGAAGATCGTCATCGTGGAGATCGACAGCCGCATCCCGCCAGATGTGGATGAATTTAGCGCGCAGGGGGGTTCAGGATTCCGGCCAATGGTGCAACTTGGGATCTCAAAAGGCTATTTTCTCCTTTGTCACGTTGGAAACTTGATATTCGTTGATCGTCAGTATAAAGAATTATTTCCAGAGATAGATGCTGATCCATTGGAATATCCAGAAGCGTACTTTCTCGATGCGATCCTGACAGGTGATCGCTCGTACTTAGCCAATGTTTAATTTTGCCGCCATCCCGAAGTATTGCATCAACCTGGCTCGCAGGGTAGACAGACGCGAACATGCGGAGCGGGAATTCCGGCAGCACGGGCTAGACGTTGAATTCATTACCGCCATTGACGGCAACGATATTATCCTCCCTGAACTTAGCACTAAGGCACACGAGTATTACGCAAAGGGGAATTGGGCCTGCGTTCTGTCTCACTTATCAATTATCAAACAAGCGTCTACGGAATATATCTGCATTTTTGAAGACGACGTAAAATTGTGTGACGGGTTTACTGACCGCATGGCAAATATCGAACCACCGGCCTTTGATATTTTCTATCTTGCGGGCGGGTACAAAGAAGGTGAAGACATTGGCAACGGATTCCATTCCGTAAAGGTGATGAATGGGACGTGGGCCTACATTCTTGGAAAAACTGCAGGGGAATTTATCGCGAGAAACATTACCTATAATTGGGGGCCGGATCAATTCTATTCTGACGTGCTGCTAAGTCGGTTTAGGGGCATCACCTACTTACCGTCAATGGCCACACCTTCGGCGTTAGCCGCAGACGGCGACATAGGGGGGCCGAGTACCGCAAGATGAGCGAGCACCTGGGAGGAGCATTCGAGGAAGGAGATCCACTCACGTTCATGCCCGACATTTGGGGCTACTTGTTGGTCAAGTATGCATTGAAATCGGTGCTTGATATTGGTTGTGGATTTGGTTATGCGTTGAAATGGTTTGCCGAGCAAGGCTGTCAGATTCTAGGTGTCGAGGGATGGCATGAAGCAGTGGAGAGGTCGCAAGTGCCGAGTGTTATTGAGCACGACTTTCAGGACGGTATCCCTGAAATCAGCCAGTCGTTTGACCTCGTTTGGAGTGCGGAATTTTTAGAACACGTTGAGGAGCAATATCTACCGAACATCATGCCTGTTTTCCAAAAGGCGACGTATTCCTGTATTACTCATGGAGAACCAGGACAACCCGGGTATCATCACGTCAACTGTCAGTCTGACGGTTACTGGATTGATAAATTTGCTGAGTATGGAATGATCCTGAACGAACAAGAGACAGCACTGTTAAGGCGGACTGATCGAGGGGGATTGTACGGCAGACGGACGCTGATGTTGTTTACGACGCAATGACAAACCTCGTTACCTTTAACATGCTAGGCCGCTATGGGCGACTCTGCAATCAGATGTACCAGATCGCGGGAGTGATTGGCGTAGCACGCAAGAACGGCTTTGACTTCGCCTTCCCTCAGTGGCGCAACTGGGACCACGTTGAACGCTTTGGTTCAAGCGATGACTGCGATGTCTACAAGCATTTTGTTAATCCACTTCCCTTATACGATGGCCCGTCACTCCCTAATCAATCAGTCGAGTGGGGCTATCACGATGTCAAACTAACTCAAGCCGTAAGCCTCTCAGGTCACTTTCAGTCAGAGAAATACTTTGAACACGCGATCGATGAGGTCAAGTGGTACTTCACAATGAAGGACGAACCTCTGTGTAATGACTATGTGGCGATCCACGTTCGGCGGGGGGATTACGATGACGCCTATCACCCGCGAGTCCCTGAGAGTTACTACCGAGCGGCAATGAGTGAGTTTCCCGATGCTCAGTTTCTAGTTTTCAGTGATGACATTGCGGAATGTAAAGAAATGTTTGGCTCGGAGGTCGATTACTCCGATGGACGTGATTACCTAGAGGACTTCAAGTTACTGAAACGCTGTAGGCACTTCATCATTGGTAACAGCTCCTACGGGGCAATGGCGGCAGTATTAGGCGAAGCGGAAGACAAGAGAGTGGTGACACCGCGTCCGTGGTTTGGCCCTAAGTACACCGGAATTACGGGTGCAGATATTTATCCTTCAGGCGCGGTGATTATTGACTACGCATGACTAGAGCGTTAATAACCGGAATCACGGGTCAAGACGGTAGTTACTTAGCTGAACTGCTTCTGAGTAAGGGATATGAAGTACACGGCATCGTCCGACGATCTTCTTCCTTCAATACGGGTCGCATAGACCACATCTTTGAACAGTTACACCTTCACTTTGCCGATCTCACCGACTCTTGCTCGTTAATGAATCTCTTGCAGAAGGTTCAGCCTCACGAAGTCTACAACCTCGGCGCACAGTCGCACGTACAAGTCTCGTTTGACATTCCTGAATACACCGGAAATGCCACCGGTCTTAGTGCTACTCGATTACTAGAGTCCATTCGAGGGCTACAACTTGAACCGAAGTTCTACCAGGCATCATCTTCTGAGCTGTTTGGTCAGGTCAAAGAGATCCCACAACGGGAAACGACACCGTTCTACCCACGCTCCCCGTATGGATGCGCGAAGGCTTATGCATATTACGTGACGGTAAACTACCGAGAAGCATTCGGGATGCAGGCGAGCAACGGGATTCTCTTTAACCATGAGTCCGAACGGCGCGGGGAGACATTCGTATCGCGCAAGATTACGCGAGCAGCCACTAGAATTAAACTCGGCCTACAGGACAAACTGTTCTTAGGGAACCTTGATGCACAGCGCGATTGGGGCCACGCAAAAGACTATGTGAGAGCGATGTACCTAATGCTCCAGCATGATGCGGATGACTACGTAATCGCTACAGGTGAGACGCACTCAGTCAGAGAGTTTCTGACGGCGGCATTTGGTTATCTGGATCTCGATTGGAAGCGATATGTAGAGGTTGATCAGCGATACTTCCGACCGGCAGAGGTTGATTTCCTGCAAGGTGACGCAAGCAAGGCAAGAAGGGTTTTAGGATGGGAGCCGGAAATAGGATTCACCGACTTAGTGCAATCAATGGTTGATGCAGATCTGAAATTAGCGCGGAATGAGGTACTTCTAGCCGCGTGAAGACGTATATATCAGGACATACAGGATTAGTTGGCTCTGCTTTACTCCGGCGTCTCCCTGACTCTATCACGCGCACGCGGGCAGAACTAGACCTGACCGACCAAAGGGCTGTTGACTACTTCTTCCACAAAGAGAAACCGGAATACGTTTACCTGGCAGCGGCTAAAGTCGGCGGGATACACGCTAATCAAACCTATCCGGCAGACTTCATTAGACACAATCTCGCCATCCAAACGAACGTGGTTCATTCCGCGTGGCAGCATGGCGTAAAGAAACTAATCTTTCTTGGCTCATCATGTATCTACCCTCGTGATTGTCCACAACCGATGAAGGAAGAATATCTATTGTCAGGCCAGTTGGAACCTACAAATCAGTGGTACGCGGTCGCCAAGATAGCCGGCTTGAAGATGTGTGAGGCTTATCGGAATCAGTATGGGTTGAATTGCGTGTCAGTGATGCCTACAAACCTTTACGGTCCTAACGATCATTTTGATTCGGTGAACTCTCATGTAGTTCCGAGTCTGATTAGTAAGTTTGCTAAGGGTGGCAAGGTAACGGTGTGGGGAACAGGCAAGCCAAAACGCGAACTGCTTCATGTTGATGACCTGGCTGATGCGCTCTTGACCATCATGGAGTCCTACGAAGGAGACCTAATCAACATCGGTTCAGGTGATGAAGTAACGATTCGGGAACTGGCAGAAATGATCGGAGAGATAGCCGGACACAGAGGGCCGGTTGAGTTTGACGAGACGAAACCAGACGGACCAATGAGGAAACTGGTTGACGGTTCAAAACTTAAAGCTTTCTGGCAACCTAAAATCACGTTACATGAAGGTCTCCGCGCAACCTTTCAACACTATCAAGCACGACTGGTACTTGCTTGATCACGGTTATGGATATTGTTTACGGTGCGGTACTGAGACTCCTGACAGTTATTGCGTAAAAGATGAGTTACCCACAGAACAAAGTCCCGAACATGCCGAACATTCCGCCTCCACCTGTACGTGAAGAACGTAAGTTGTCGGAACGTGATAAGAATCTGGAGATTGAGAGTATTAAGCGCACGTTATACAACGCGCTCGATAAGTTGGAACGATTAAAGACTAAGTAGTTTGACAATCATTTAGCGAGCCAGTGTACGCCTTTGAGCGTTACCCGCCCGCCGTGATCTTCGAAAGAGGATTGCGACGGGCTTTTTCGTTTTGGAGCACTCCCAAGATGCCCATTGAACGCAAGTCTTACCCTATTGCCGAACTCAAGAGCGACGACGACTCAGGAATTATTGAGGCGATTGTCAGCGTGTTTTCGAACATTGATCTCGGCAACGAGAAGGTAATGCCGGGGTTCTTCGCCAAGTCGATCGAGAAGAAACTCCCTAAAGGCGTGTGGGCGCATGACTGGAAGCAGCCCATCGCAAAGACACTCGAAGCGAAAGAACTTCTTCCTGGCGATCCGCTTCTTCCTGCTCATCTGAAGAAACTCGGCGGGGCATACATCAAGGGCCAATTCAATCGAGACACCCAACGAGGACGCGAAGCCTACTCCGACATCAAGTTTGGAATCATTGACGAATTCTCCATCGGTTACTCAGTCACTAAAGACGGCAAGGACAACGATACCGGAGCACGAGAACTGATCGAGGGTGAATGGAAAGAGTGGAGTCCAGTGCTGGTCGGAATGAACGATCAAACCGCGTTGATCTCCATCAAGTCTGACGATCACGAAGTTCAAGGTGTTCCAACTAAAGGAATGTTGGCCGAAGAGATGGCCCAGACCACGCCTTCGACTTGGGAGGTGCAGTCGGCGTTCTCTCGTGTGATTCGCAAGATTGCCGAGTCAGCCAAAAATTCAGACATAACAGATTTAGAGTTCGATTGGAAAGCTAAAGCTACGCTGGCGTGTTCTGAGTTGGGATCGGAATTGACGCCGTTAGTCATCGCTCAGATCGAAGAATACCTGAACAGTTCAGACAGTGAGTTTTACCTCAAAGGTTCGGTAGCCGATCCCTTTGAGTCCTTCGAAAAAGCGGTAGCCGCAATTGAGAAGAACACCGCCAATTTAGAGCGCAACCACGAGAACCGGGTCAAAGAAGGCCGGATTCTCTCTTCCTCAAATCGAGCCAAAGTTCAATCCGCTTATGACGCTCTCGGAGCGTTGCTGGCCGCGTCTGAACCCCCGCCGAAAGAGAAAGAGATCGATGGTGCCGCGCTAAGGACTCAATCGCTACGGATGCAGAGCAAGGCAATAGCAGCTCTGCTATGAGGGATTAAACGATGCCTTTAGAGCAGGATGCCGCGCTACTGCAAACAAAAGTAGCCGAGACACGCGCTTTTTGGGACAAGGTTGGCGATGCCGATCTAACCCAAGAGCAGAAGCAGGAAATCGACGGGATCAACAAGACGGTTGAAGAGTTGAGCGCGAAGGTTTCCGAGTCAAAAAAATACCAACAAATTAGAGCAGAGCAAGAAGCGTTAGCCGCTGGCTTGAATGCACCGGTTCACACTCCTGACTTTGGTAGCAAGGATCTCAAAGGTCGCGAACCTGAGCGTGAGACCAAGAGTGTTGGTGAGCGGTTCACTGACCGCAAGGAATTCAAGGAATGGTTCAAGAGCGTTGCGCCGTCCGGCGAGATCAACGAAACCTCATCGATCGGATTCTCCTGTCCACCGTTGACTCTCGAGGGTAAGGCTCTCGTGACTGGTTCGTCCGCTGCTTCCGGTGGCGCGTTGGTGCGACGTGACTATGCCGGTCTCGTTGATTTTCCGTTCCGTCCAATGACGTTGCGAGATGTCATTACGATTGGCCGAACGGGGTCAGATCTGATCGAGTTCCCGCGCGTAGTTAGCTACACCTCGGCTGCTGCCACCGTGGCCGAAGCAACGACTGCTCCAACATCCTTTAGTCAGGCAAGCAACGGTTTGAAGCCTGAGTCATCGATGGTCCTAGAGAAGGTTACGGCGACAGTGAAGACCATTGCTCACTGGATACCGCTAACCCGACGCGCTCTGTCTGATGCACCGCAAATCGAAACCCTCATCAACAACTTTCTCGAGTTTGGCTTGGATGATGCCGAGGAAACTCAGATCGTAACCGGCAACGGATCGGGCGAGAACTTCCTCGGTCTCGACAACACTCCAAACATCACTCTCCAGGCATTCGACACGGACATCCTGACCACGACCCGCAAAGCCAGAACAGCGGCAGCCGTAACAGGTCGCGCGCGGTCTACCGCGTTTGTGATGCACCCGTATGACTGGGAAGCCTTCGACCTCTTGAAGGACGCAGAGAACCGCTACTACTGGGGTGGCCCAACGGTTCTCGGACAGAAGATGTTGTGGGGTCTCCCGGTTGTTGAGTCTGAGGCGATGCGCCTAAAGACTTTTTACACAGGCGATCTCAAGCAGGCAATTTTGTGGGACAGAGAAATGATGACGATTCGCATGAGCGATGCGCCTAACGATTTCTTCCTGCGAAACATGTTGGCGATTCTCGCAGAACGCAGAGCGGCCTTCGGTGTGTTTAGACCGCCCGCAATCGTTCGCGGAGACCTTCTGGCAGGTCCTAACAGTTAATTAACCTCGTGGCGGTCCATAGCCCGTTACGCCAGCAGGCGGCTTCTCTTGCTCCCGTAGGAGGAGCCGCCCTTACTTTATGAAACTACTTTTTATCCTTCACATGTATCAGCCTTACCACAATGCGGGTGGTGAGACGACCGCGCACACTGCGATGAAGGCGATGGTAGATCGAGGCCACGATGTAACGGTAGTTTTTAGGCCGCAGAATGAAACCGAAGGCGACAAGTGTCCTGACATCTATGAATACGAGGGCGTGAAATGCATTAAGAGTCCGCTGAACACCGCCCAAGCATTCATTAAGGATGTGATCACTCGCATAGATCCAGACCTCTTAATCACTCACCTCGACCTGACCACCTTAGCGATGCAGTTGAGTCTTGATACTCATAAACCTTTGGCCCATTGGGTACACAACACAATGAGTCTTGATGTGTTTCATGTGTCCCCGCAGAAGTGCCAACTAGCAATCTTTAACTCAAATTGGGTGGCTGAGTTCTACAAGTGGAAAGGTCCACAGATCGTGATCCATCCCACGGTGGAGCCAGATCGCTATCGGTGTGAAAAAGGCACGAAGATCACGCTCGTTAATCCAACCCCAGGCAAAGGCGCGGATCAGTTTTATCAACTCTCCAAGATGCTCCCTGATTATGAATTTCTGACAGTGAAGAGTGTTTATGGCGAACAGATCGCGGTGCCGAATATATCGGCTCATCTTCACCCGAACGTGGAAACGATGGAGCACACGGCAGACATCAGGGAAGCGTTACGCAAGACAAAAGTTCTCCTGATGCCCTCGCAGTACGAGTCCTATGGTCGCGTAGCAGTCGAGGCGGCGTGTTCTGGTATTCCGACTATCGCTCACCCGACCCCCGGGCTATTGGAAGCGTTGGGTGACGCGGGAATCTTCTGCGATAGAGACGATCTCCCGTCATGGAAGAACGCTATCGAGCGGTTAATGACAGATGATGTCTATTACCGCAAACGCTCAGATTTAGCCCTCGAACTAGCTAACAGTCTCGATCCTGAGAGCGAATTCGATCGATTGGAGGAAGCATTGTTAGTCACTAGCAGAGCATTTAACCAGGAGGACGTAATGGAAAGAGTTTTGTACGCCAATCGAAGGTTTGGAAAGAAGCCTGATGGCAGTCTGAGCGATCAGATGCACGAGTGTCGCTCGCTCGTTTGCGGTGGTCCAGGTGCGCCAATTCCTTTCGAGTGTTTAGAGGAAGCAAAGGCGTTGGGTTATGCCGATATACCCGCAGATCAGCCGTCAGAGAAGACCGAGATTCTTCTGGACACGAAAGCACTAACTGAAGCTCCAGAGAACAAGGCGATTCAGGAACCTGAGCAGAAGAAAACAAGGAAGCGAAAGACCGCCTGATGTACGTCGAGAACGAAGATGTCAGAGATGCAGCCGAGGGGATGGCTGTTGATGAACTCGGAGAACATGAGTTGGAACAGATAATTCTCCGCGCTTCACGCATGTTCGATCTCGCTTGCGGAGTTGAGCCTGAATACTTCGAGGCTAATGACGCCGACGCTACCGAGCGAACATTCTATGGCGATGGGTCGAACTTTCTAAGGCTTGATCCTTATGTTCCGGGTTCTTTGAATACAACGATCACCTTTCCTGAAGGCTATTCGGATCTCAGTTTTGTTGAGCGTGATGGTTACTTAGTGAGAACAGAGAACTCGTTTCTTGTTTCGCGTCACGTTTACGGTGGGTGGTATGTGAACGCTCCGATTACAGTGTCGGCCCAGTGGGGTCTTGAAGCCACTCCTGATGACGTAAAACAGGCGGTCATTGAACTAACGATCAACTTGTGGCGCGAGATTGATCCGGCGCATTTGAAGTTAGTCGGTGTCGATAATCAACCTCTCAGGGAGACGTTACCGCCGAGGGTATCCGCAATCGCTAAGAAGTATCGGGTTAAGAATGGAGTGATGGTTTGATTCGCTTCGAGCTTCAAATCGACGGGGCAACGGAGATTGATAGAGCCTTCAATCGCATAGATCGCTTCATCTCGGATTTTAGAAATGTATGGCCGGCAGTTACGGATGAGTTCTACGCGATTGAAGAGAGTCAGTTTGCTTCTCAAGGATCTAAAGGGGCGTCAGGTAGGTGGGCACCGTTGAGCAAGGCTTATGCGGCTTACAAAGCGCAAGCGTTTCCCGGTCAACCGATATTGAGAGCAGAGAATAGTTTGTATGAATCGCTCACTAGTCCTGAAGGTTTGGACTCGATTTATCGGGCCACACAGTTTGAATTAACGATTGGGTCAAAAGCTCCTTATGCAACGGCACATCAACGCGGATCAGGAAGGATGCCAGCACGCCCTCCGATCTCTTTGACTGAGAGCGACAAGCGCAGGATGCAGAAAGCAATTCAACAGGGGCTAGTGAGATTCACGCGCGAGTGTGGATTCCAAGTGGAAGAGAGAGCGGCCTAAAACTTAAAGGCTGAAAGTTACCTAAGATGCCGTGGACGCCGAACGCAAACGAACCTAGTGCGGTCTTTGAAGAACCGATAATCAATAACACGCTGGCGATCATTGAAAGAGATTTCAAGAACGCGCTCGATTACTTCTACGCAAGCGATCGTCTACCAGACTTCAAAGAGCGAGCGTTAGGCCAGATACGTGATCTGGCTTTTCCCACACTGGCAATCACGCCTCGGGTAAACGACACGGAAGAAGCGGCGGATCGCTCACACATTGTCGAGGCTTGCACGCTTGATATTTACCTCGGGGTCAAGGGGAGTTCAGCGAATGAAGTTACGCGATTGATTATGAAGTACGTCAGGGTCATGGATGCAATTTTACGAACAGCGCGAGCAGACTTCTTTACCGATATGAGCAATCCATTTGGCGTGGTCTTACAAATAAGACATTCATACGGGCCAGTAGGCTCAAAAGAAACGCAATATTTTCGGGCGGCAATAGTAGAACTCACAGTTAACTTGAGAGAGCGATAGGAGATAACACATGGCAGACAATTGGCTAACTACTCGGGTGGCACTAGGGCCAGGTAAGCTCTATGCCAACTTGGGAGGCACGACAAACTCTCCGTGGGACGGAGCTTCTGGTGTTCGTCTCCTACTGGCTTCTGATGGGCAGCCAAACGCTACTCAGAACCCGAACTACCTTCATCTCGGCATGACCGAGGGCGGCGAAGAGTGGTCAGTTAAAGACACTGCTACCCACTTTAAGGCCGACGAGTTTCCCACTCCGATCATCTCGCGCATTACCGATCAGGAAATCGTGATCACTGGGTCGCTGTTACAGATCAGTGATATGGCTGTGCAGGCGATGATGAATACCACGGCAACGAGATCGGACGTGGGCGGATCTGAGGGTCTAACTTGGGGCAGTCTGACGCCGACAATTACCTATCGATCGTTTGCGGTGATCTGGCCTGTCGAAGGTGATACGACCAAATTCACCGTGTTCCATGTCTACAAAGCGTTTAACGACACCGGAATGGCCGCGCAAATCTCCAGCACCAAACTGGGAGCATCACCTTTTGCCATTCGTGGTTATCCGATTACCACCAGAACGGCGGGCGACATGAGTGCACGCTTCTTTAGACAAGTTTCGGGAACAAGCTGATGAATAAACCGATGAACGCGGCTGCTTACCGCGCACACGCAGAACAGGTAAAAGCCCAACGTCCTTCCGATTTGGTTACGTTGAAATCAGGGTCGGTGTTTGAGCTATGCCGACCCAACATTCAGACGTGGGTGATGACCGGGAGAGTGCCACAATCCCTCTTAGAAGCAGGCATAAAGGCGTGGAAGGAACAGGGTAAGGTTCCTGTGAGCGCACAGAAGGGTAGCCCGTCAATCGTCACGGACTCCGCTATCTTCTTTGTCCGACTCGTGCAGGAATGCACTGTTAATCCCAAACTGGTTGAGTTTCCTGATCCTGATAAGAACGAGATTGGGCCAGAGACAATGTTGGATGAAGACTTTTGGGAGATTGTTGGATGGGCCATGACGGGACAGGGGGTGGCAGGCATAGACGGCCTGCAGACGTTTCGTGCAGGACGAAAACGGGGAACTTCTGGCAGTCGCTCTAAGCGCAAGAAACTTCAGCCTGAGACCGTCAGCTCTGCTGCAAATTGAGGATGAGGTTTTAGCCTTCGATTTCGATCTGACCTGTACTACTCGGTTGCTTTATTACGATCAGGACGCAGAGAATGTCAGATTAGACGCAATGACGATGGGTCAATTCTCGAAAGCAATGGGTTCAAGCCCGATAGGAAATGTCCCAACCAACGTCATCACACAGGCTGATTTTCGAGATCAGGGACTCTAAGACGGTTTTGATTTGCCAGTGTTGCGATAAGCCAATTCTCGATATTGTCGGCGGTGAGTTACAGATTATTTCCAAGCATGGGAGCGCGAAACACACAAACATTCTGAGCGTTGAATACTTAAAGATGCTCGTCTTTGAAATGGAAAGACAGAAGGGTAGTTAGACAACTTAATCCTGAGTGATTCCTTGTGAGTCCAGTTCTCTTGAGCTGGGCTTTCTTGTTTTTATGGCAGACGATCTTTCATTACTGTTTCGACTGCGCGCGCAGAACCAAGCCTCACCCGCAATCAAGCAGGTGCAGGGCGATGTCTCTAGACTCACCAAGACAACCTCCACAGAGTTCAACGCCATGCAGCAGGTCACTACCTCTGCACTGGGCCGGATCACGTCTTCACTAACTAACTTTTCTTCTCAGATTCCGGTTGTTGGTAATGCCGTATCCGGCCTGTCAGATGAACTGACGACAATGGCAACGTCAACAGGGGCATCGGGGAGCCAGTTTGCCGCCCTTGCGGGACCGATTGGGATCGCAGTTACGGTCATCGGAGCACTTACTGGGGCCGCAGTGTTAGGCGGTAAGGCTTTATTTGATCTAACAGTAACGACCGCAGACTTTCAGGGGAAGCTATTTGATCTTGGTCAGCAAGTCGGGGTGAGCGTCGAGACTCTTTCCACGCTGGACATTATTGCTACGCAGACGGGCGGCAGTATTGAAACGGTCACAGCAAGCCTCGGAATCTTTCAGAAGACACTAGAAGCGGCGCAAGATCCAACCTCAAAAGAAGCCGAACTATTAGCCGAACTCGGAATTACTTCAAGTGATACCGAAGTCGCTTTAAGACAAGCACTCAAGGCGCTTTTTGATCTAGGTGAAGGATCGGAGCAGACAGCCAAGAGTCTCGAGTTGTTCGGGCGTGGTGGCCGATTTGTTAATGCCATCATGAAAGAGAGCGGCGGCAATATCGACGTGCTCATGGAGAAGTATCGTGACCTCGGAATCCTCATCACCACAGACGTAGCCTCCGCGTCGGATCAATTCAACGACGACCTCGACACGATCAATCGACAGGTAAGAGCACTCACGGCAGAGATCGGCAACGAGTTGATGCCGACCGTGTTGGCGGCGATTCAGCAGATAGGTCAATTCTTAGAGCAGAATCGTGGAGTCCTGGCGAATTGGGTCACGGACGTTGAAGACGCCATCAGGGGGGTATCAAGGTTCGCTGATGCTATCTATCCGTTAGTCGATGCAATCACCGCGCTCGTGGTGGTTCTCGAACGGGCCAACCTCTTACAAGGAACAATCGGCTCGCTTATCGACGCCGCGCAACTACTCGGGCAGAACCCAGAGATTGCCCCGCTCAAGATTCCCGATCTTGCGGTCCCGATTCGGCCCAGTACGACTCTGCCAGGATCTATTTCAGCCCCTAAGAAATCGGGTAAATCAGAAGCTGATGCTTCTCTCCAATTACTAAAGCAACTTCAGACAGAGATGTTGCGACTTGAAGATGCAACGAAGACTCAAATTGTAGCGGCTGAATTACTGGACGAGAAGTACAAGAACATCAATCCAGAGATTAAGAGACAGATTGAGCTGTTGGCCCGCCTGATTGATACCAAGAAGGATCAGCAAGAAGTAGATGAGCAAATAGAAGCGGCGGCGAAGGAATTAAAGCAGGCCATCGACGCAGAGGTTAAGTCGCTTATCTCGTTTATCGAAGCGCAGAGATTAACGATTAGAGGAACACAGTCAGCTATTGACGCGGCAGATGAATATATTTTGCGGTTTGACAATCTCAGCGGGGCAATGGATGAGGTAATTCAGGCCCATCTGCGATTTCAAGCCATCCTCATTGACTCATCCAAACACGCCCAGCAATTAGCCGAAGACTTAGCCCGAGTTGCAGAAATCACTCCACCCATCGGTGGTACTCCACCGTTTGACGGAACTACCGTTCCCGAACCTGGCACCGTCCCGATTGACATTGAGGGTGAGATTGGCCCACCACCTGAGTTAACGATTTGGGAAGAAGCGATCGGGTCTCTCCAAGATCGGATGGTGAACTTCTCTGACTTCCTCGGCGGCACGTTTATCGACTCCCTCCACGGTGTGGCCGACGCGCTCGCGCAAGGCATTGAAGCATGGGCTTTATACGGCGGCTCGTTTGGTCAGGCAATGAAGCAAGCCCTAGCTGCACTTGCCGCGAAGATTGCCGCAGAAGCCACGTTACAAGCCGCGTTGCATGCTGCTTATGCCATCGCATCTCTCGCCTTTGGAGACTTTGGTAGCGCAGCAAGGCACGGAATTGCAGCGGCGAAGTTTGCGGCTATTGCTGGAGGCGCGGCGTTAGGCGCGCGCGCGTTAGCAGGCGGCGCATTCGATCAAGGCGGTAGTGGTTCATCATCAGGGAGTGGGAATCGATCCACCTCACGCAATAACACACAGAACCAGAATGAGAAGTTGGCACCTATCGACATTCCGCGTAACGCTCAAGGCCAACATTTGACCGTGAAGATTCAACCGCCTGAAGGATGGGTGGGCCAAGAGTTTCGTAAGGACTACAACTTAAACGGAGTGACCCGACTAACGATCTTGACTGACGGACAGAGTTAAAGATGCCAGCAGAATTTCCATTTCCGAGTGTTAGTGGTTCAAACCCAATCCCGCTTTTCTATGAGAAGTTGCCGGAGCGTTTCAATGTGGGCCGGACTATCTACGACGACAGCGGCGTCGATAAGAAACTTCAATCAGGTGGAGCGGGAGTCAAGACTTACGTAATCCGCTATGACGGACTCACTGCCGCAGAGGCGGCCATCCTTGATAACTGGGCCGCAACGATGTTCTACAGCGAAGATGAAGGAAGCGCCTACGCCTGTAACTTCAGGGAGCACGTAGCGGGAACAGCATGGACAGACACGAGCGGAACACTCCTTTCAAATGTCTACATAGCAGCGGGTGGTTACAAGAAGTCCCACGAGAAAACATGGTCTAACGCGCGTGAATTCCTGATGGAGAAATACGGCTAATGCAGGCTGTGAACTCCGCGCTTCAGACCGAATTAGACAAGGGACTTGGTAGTCCTGTTGTGCTCGTAGACTTGTTCGAGTTCTACGCGGCAGACGAAGTACCAGGCGCAACCGGATTCGATCCGGCTGATGCTATCGAGACTTTTGCGGCTCAAGAGATTACGTGGAACTCCATCGCTTATCGACGCGAAGTAATCAATCGCTCGGACATCATCAAGTCGATCACTGAGAAGATCAATTCAGTAACCCTCACCTTCAGCAACATCAGTCGTTATCTTGCAACATTGGCGCAGAGTCAGGACATGGAAGGAATGATCGTCGTCATTCGCTGTGTCGCACCCTCGGTCACTGATGACAGTTTGGTGTTGTTTACAGGAAGATGCGGGAAACCGTCAGACATTGACAAGCAAACATTCTCGATTACCGCTACGCAGGATTTCGGCAATATCAACATCACGATCCCGCCAAACAAGTTTGAGTCAGACGATCCAGAGGGCCGCTTACCTTCCGATCCCGAATTTGAGGGAATCCCATTTAATGCTATTGGAGGTTCTTTAACCTTCCCGCAAGTAGTCCCTGCCACTTCCTTCTTCGGGCGGCTCTTTGGGCGTCGGAAAACTGTTCAGACTACCGCGCAGTGGTCGTCTACAGATAACACTCCTTATGGTCAGGTGATCCGAGAATGTTTTGGGCGCACCCAGGTTGAACTAATCATTTTCAACTGGGCCGATAAGGGAACACACGTGGGCTATTTGGCGGCTGTTTCACGTGGCCCGGTTGCCGCTATTACCAACATTAAATCTCGCACCGAAGGACTCAGCGATCCCGTTTGTAACTTTGCGAATCCTCCTGCTCCCGCTGTCACGCACTTAGGAAATGTGGGCACCGCGAATGGAGCGGCTACGTGTCAGTCCGATCTGGCCAGAGGTTTGTACTTCTCGAAACTGGCTTACATCGAAGGGGCTGCTATCGGCTTTCAGAACGGGCAGATTGTTCCGTTAGGTTTGGACGAGCAGGACACGCCTCCGGTACTGACGGCAATCGTCAGAGGCCGGAAGATGCCGGTGCGTAACTCATCGGGTGTTTATGGAGGTGAGGAGTGGTCTAACAATCCGGTGGATATTCTCCGTTTCATA
>Ga0208685_1000042_pt1 | contig 56681 bp, 78 predicted proteins | sample EasRivMeERMLT890_FD_187533 | JGI IMG/M metagenome (GOLD analysis project Ga0208685, IMG submission 187533) | Soil microbial communities from meander-bound floodplain in the East River, Colorado, USA - East River MetaG ERMLT890 (SPAdes) (version 2) | ecosystem: Environmental > Terrestrial > Soil...
CGTGCTCATCCGCACCGAGTTGGCCAAGGCCGTCGGATACCACGAGCTCGACCGCGGCGAGGCCAACTCGGGCGAAGACTTCGGCATGCTCATGGGCTGCGTCAAAGCCGGCGCGAAGATCGTTCACCTGAGACGCAAGTCGTGGCTCTGGGGCCATGCCTTCTATGAGGACGGAACCATGATGAACACGTCCGGACGGCCAGACCGCGGGGATGCCGTGCGAGGTCAGCGATGACCGACGACTGCGTATTTTGCCGCATCGTCGCCGGTACTGAGCCGGCAAAGCAGGTCTACCAGGACGACCGGGCCATCGGCATCGTGCCGCTGAATCCGGTCACGCCCGGGCACCTCCTCGCGATCCCTCGTCGTCATGCCCGTGATTTCGATGAGAGTTGGTTTGCCACGACCGATGCCACGCACGCCGCGTTCCAAATGGTTCGGCTCCTCCTGTCCGGCCAGCACTACAACGTCATTACGAGCGCTGGCCGGACTGCCACCCAGACGATTGAGCACTTGCACATCCACATCGTGCCTCGCCGTGAGGGCGACGGCCTGAAGTTGCCCTGGTCGCCGTGATCGTCTACGTCTACCCCGCCGACACCTTCGGTTGTGGCTTTTACCGCCTAATCGCCGTTTCGACCTTTTTGCGCGCGCAGGGTTACGACATCCGCGTCACGCTGCCCGGCCCGGGCTCGCGCGGCATCGGCGGAGACATCGACAGCGCGACCGGCGAGCTCAAAGACATCATCGTCCCGCCCGACGCCGACGTCATCGTGATGCAGCGCGTGAGCCTCGCGCACCTCTCGCGCGGCGTGGCGATGATGCGCGCCAAGGGCGTCGCCGTCGTGGTCGACATGGACGACGACCTCACCAAGATCGATCCCAGTAACCCCGCGTTCTGGGCCATGCACGTCAACGGCGGCGACAAGCGCCACAACTGGAACAACGCCCACCGCGCCTGCCTCAACGCAACCCTGGTCACGGTCTCCACGCCGGCGCTGCTGAAGGTCTACGCGCCGCACGGGCGCGGCGTGGTGCTCGACAACTACGTGCCCGCGGCCTACCTGGACATCCCGCACGTCGACTCGTCGGTCGTGTCGTGGGCCGGGTCGACGCACTCGCACCCCACCGATCTGCAGCAGGTCGGGCCGGCCATCGCCAGACTGGCGCGCGAGGGCATCACCTACCGCGGCGTCGGGCCGGCCGAAGGGCTCAGGGAAGCGCTGGGCCTTGACGCCGACCCGCCTGCGACCGGCTCGGTCGACATCGAGCGCTGGCCGTACGAGGTCGCTCGGATCGGCATAGGCATCGCCCCGCTCGCCGATACCGGCTTCAACGCCGGGAAGAGCAGACTCAAGGCGATCGAGATGATGGCGTGTGGGGTGCCCTGGGTCGCCTCGCCGCGCGCCGAGTACGCACGCGTGCAGCGCGCCAGCGGCGTCGGCTTCCTCGCCAAGACGCCCAAGGACTGGTATCGACACCTCAAGCGCCTGGCGGCCGACGAGGTGCTGCGCGAAGAGCAGTCGTTGGCCGGCCGCGAGTGGATGCGCGACCAGACGATCGAGGCGAACGCGTATCGCTGGCTCGAGGCTTGGACGCACGCGTACGACCTACAGCGCCACGCGCCGGTGTCCGTCGGCTAGGTTCCGACCACGATCAACGACGACAGCACGTTGTTGAACTGGGTCAACCCACTGCCGGTGCCGAACGTCTTCATCTGCCCGTTGTAGGTGTAGAGGGTGCCGGGGTTGCCGTCACCGGCGCATCCGGCGTGCTCGAAGAACCGGACGCTGCTGATCCACGCCGGCGTGCGGTTGTAGACACTGCCGGCGCGATCGTTCCAGTTGGAGCCGAAGGTGATGCAGCCGTCGTCCCAGGCTTCCTCGGTCCACCAGTAGAGTGGCGAGCCGCCGCTGGAGCCTTCGAAGATGCAGACGGCGTAGTTGGGGCACTGGCTCCACGAAGCCTGTGCAGGCGTGGCCTGGACGAGTGCGACGCCCGTCATCATGGCCAGCGCCGTCAGTGTCGCCGCCAGTCGAGTCCTGAAATTCATTCGGTCAACCTACACCGGTCGTATAGTCGCAGCATGAGGGTGCCGGGAATCCCCTACATCCAGGGGCGCAACTACGCGACCAACCCCGCTGGGCGCCACTACGGCATAGCTGTGCACTGCACGGCGAGCACCGCCACCGCGCGCCAGGAAGCCGACTACGCCACGCGGCGCACCGACGGCATCGGGTCGCACTTTTACGTCGACGGCGTCGAGGCCATCCAGTCGGTCGACACCATCTACAAGGTGAACCACGCCGGGTCGGCCAACGGCAACAATAACGCCATCTGCCTCGAGCAGACCGGCCGCACCGACTGGACGCGCGAGCACTGGCTCTCCGCGATCAACTGGGGCCAGATGTCCTACGCGCTCGCCGCGGTCATCAAGGCCGAGCTCGGCGGCTTCCAGGTGCGCCGCGCCAGCATCGCCGAGATGAAGGCCAACCCGCGCGTAGCCGCCTTCTACTCCCACGACGACATGCGGCTGGCGTGGGGCGGCACGACGCACACCGACCCCGGACCCAACTACCCGTGGGACAAGCTCTTCGACAGCGTCAATCAGGCGCTGGGTGGCAGCAGTGGAGGTGGCACGATGACGCGCGAGGAAGAGATCGCCCTGATCTACCGCACCTACGGCATGTACTCCGACGTGCCCGTGGCGCCGGCCGGCACGATGCCCGACGATCAGCGCCCCAACCTGCTGCACGAGCGTCTGGTGGCGTTACAGGTCAGCCTCGACCGGGTAGAGGAGAAGATCGACGCGCTGATCGAGTTGGGCGGCGGCGGACCCGGCGGCGTGGCGCCACACGGTCACAGTGGGAGCGCGACCACCACGGTCAGCGTCGGAGATGTGATCACGCCGTAGCATGATCGTGTGGGGTGGGCTCAGGTACTGATCAGCAGCGGCGCACTCGCCGCCCTGCTCGGCGCCATGCTCGCCCTGGTCCGTATCGCCATCGCTGCCGAACGACGCCGCGCCGACGACTGGCGCGAGACCGCGCGAACCCGCGGAGAGGCCAACGCAGTGCTGAGTGCCAACAACGAAAAGCTGATCGGCTCGATCGAGCAGGTCTCGGCCTCCAATCGCGAGATCATGGCCACCCTGCAACGCGTACTCGCCACGCTCGAGGCGACCGGCCGGGGCGCGGCCTGATGTGGGAGCGACTTATGGACTGGTGGCAGGCGCGTCACAGCGTCAGCAACGGTGAGGCCGCCAGGGTGGCGCGCGTCGAGGCCGTCGACGAACTCATCGAAGCGCACGAGCGCACGCACAAGGTCGACGCGACGGTGCGTCACGCACGAGCGGTCAGCGACCGCGCCGAGCGCTTCGCCATGGAAGCCGAACGGGCGCTGCATCTACGAGGGGGTGCGACGTGAGCGCCGGTCAACGACTGACCGTCGAAGTGCTGCTGCTCGTCTCGATAGGACTGGCGCTGCTCTTCGCGCTGGGAGTGGGTTGGCCGCGACGTACGCGCTACGCCGCGATGGCATGGCTCTGGGTCGCTCTCGCGCTGGTCGCCGCGGCGCTGGACGTACTGCTCATGTTGATCGTGCTGCGGGTGGCCTTCCCGGTCTGGCTGCTCGTCATCGTCCTGTTCGCGCAGAACGGCGTGTGGGCCTGGCGCCTCGTTGCGCTCTATCGCATCAGGCGCGATGATCAGACACATGATCTGGAGTAGGCAGTTCTGGAAGGCCACCGCCGAGCGTGCCCTCTCCACGGGAGCGCAGGCGGCGCTGCTCGCCTGGGGTGGCGGGACGCTGCCTGACGTGTCGCTGCCGTGGTGGACCGTGCCGGCCGCGTTCGCCGGCGGCGTAGCGCTGGGCGTACTCAAGGCACTGGCCGCGGGGGCGGCGACCGGCGACGGGCCGTCGCTGACCAACGCCGAGCGCCTCGATGGCTGAGCCGATGCCACGCCTCACACTGGCCGAGATGCTTGACGCTGTCCGCCGGACAGCCATCGACCAGCAGGACCCCGACGCCCTGCGCCAGATCGTGAAAGCGGTAACGCCCCGCGACGTGGTGACGGTCGACGTGGCCAGGTTCAACTCCTCGATCTGAGCACAGACACAGAAAAGCCCCAACACCTCGCCTGCTAGAACGAGGTGTTGGGGCTTCCTAGTTTGCATCCCGCAGCGTCTAGCAGGACCGCTGCCGGTCCCTGCTAGCGCTCGCTCGCTGCCATCATCTCTGTGGCCTCAAGTCGCATCGCGGGGACGAGGTCAGTACGCTCGCGCTTCGATGCGCGGTCGCGGTAGGTCTTGGACCACTTGGCCTTCGCCGCACGGTTCATGTCGTCGTAGCCGGCCCGCTTCCTGGCCTGCTCCTCAGCTTTGGTGATCTTGCTGTTCACCTTGACTGCGACCGCCGGGGCATTCGCTGCCATGACCACACTCGCGATGCGACCAAGCTCGATGAGTGAGATCGTGGCGACGACCATCATGCCGTCGATGATCAGGGGGTAGATGAACTGCGCGCCGCCCGTCTCGCCGAGCAACTCGCAGACGCCAACCATGTGCCAGTAGCTCACCCAGCCGGAGAAGCCGGCAATGACGAGCGTGATGACCAACCGGAACCCACCCAGCACCTTGCTGTGGACCGGGATTCGCGTGACCATCTCCGTCGAGACGAAGAGGACAAGCGGCGCGAGGGCCGCGAGACCCGCGCTTGCCCAGACCTGCCACTGCACGAGATGTGCCAGATCGGGGCGGGTGAGCGAGTGGATCACGTTTGCCGTGATCGACGTTGCGATGCCGAACCCAAGCGCGACGCGAACGCCGCGGGTAAGACTCCGCACCTGCTCGTTGGTGAAGTCGTACATGATGCCTCCCAGCATCTCGATCCGGCGACCACTTCGCCGGGCCTCGACGCCCGCGCCGGTACTGCCCCGGCGGCACATGATCGAGCAGGGAGGAAACTTAGGTGCCGGGATACGCTCCCGGCCGGCGATGGCATGGTTCGGCGCCTTGTCCCTACACCGCGATTCGGCGATGGTCCCTAGACACATTTCTCGGCGTGCCGTCCTTCGCCCGATTACCCCCGGCGTCGGGGCGCTGATTGAGGCTCAGCGGCTAAGCCTTGTCGAGCGCCGCCCCTTGAGGGCTGGCTGACCGGCCGGGTCCGGTTCGCGCTCTGGTCTTCGATTTGGTAGCTACTTCGCTCGGCGCTTGCGGGCCTTTCCGAATCCCTCGCGGGGCGGTTGAGCGGTTCACCTGTCGTTCTGCCTCAAGTGTAGCACACGTGATAGCACGCACGCTAGTCGCTGAGCGGAGAGTCTGCGCAGGTCAGCGCATCGTGGCTCACGTTTGCGCAGGTCAGTGGCGGTCAAGAGGACAAAGCGGACGACTTTTTGGCCTACGTCGCTATGCCCTAGTTCGTCATGGTCAAATGGGACACTCGATTATAACGATTTGGCATAGGAGAATCGTGCATAAGTAACGAACTAGGACACGCGGCGTAATGCCCGAATTGCGCACGTGCTCTGAATCAGGTCAAACTAGGACACCGTTTTGCGTTGTCGCAGGTCAGAGAGTTGGCGCACCTAACATCGGGGCAATATGGACACTGAGCGTGAGTAGGTTGCGTGACAGCGCGCGTGAGCGCTGCTATGATGGCACGCATGACACAAACACTCGGCTCGCTGATGGAAGACCTGGACGCGTTCGACCTGACCGGCCTGGGCGCGCTGCACGAGATGCTGCTCAGGACGCTGGAGCAGCTACGCCCGGTGCTGCACGAGAAGATGTGCGAAGCGCGCGCGGCCGGCACGACATACCAGGAGCTGGTGCGCCTGTCCGGCTACACCAGCATCACGGCGGTGCGTCAGATCGTCACGCCTGGCGTGCGCGAGCAGGCGCGCCAGGGCGAGCGTGACCGACGCGCTCAGCGGGTGCGTTGGGGCTAGCCCTTGGCCTTCGCGTCGTAGGCGGCGAGCGCGTCGGGCTCGACCAGATTGCGCAGGCGGTCGATCTCGCGGTTGGCGTCATAGAGTTCTTCGTTCAGGCCCTCGATCGCGGACTCTTTGGCTTCCTCAGCCTCGCGCACCGCGTCTTCGATAAGTTGATCCACGTCGTGCGCAGGCACCGGGTCGCCGAACTCCCAGCGCTCGCTGAAGCGCAACGTCTCAGCGCCGCGCCGATGGCGCACGTTGAGCTGCTCCAGGTTCTCCGCGATCGACAGGCGAAGACTCATCGCGCCATCCTCCAAGGTCGTGTCGCGACGTGCATGATCTCGACGAACTGGCGATGCTCCTGCTCGCGACGCGCGCCCAACTCGCTCAGGCGCGCCATGGCCTGCGCCACCGTGGCGTCGACAAGGCTAGGCGTCGGTGTGGCAGGGATGGCGTCGAGCGGCACGCCGAGCTGGCCGGCCAGGAAGGTCTCGCGTACCGCTAGCAGCTCCGCGCGACCCTCGAGCTCGCCGGCGCGACCGGCCAGGACCAGCGACCAGAACCAGCCGCCCACGACCGCGGCGGCGACGTGCGATACGACCAGGATGGCCAGCGACGTGGCGCTCATAGCGACCTGTCCGACTTCAGCCCGACGCCGACCAGGAGGATGACGCAACTCGTCGCCGCGATCTTGACGGCGAGCCAACTCGGCGTCAGCCAGATCACAACCAGCGACGCGACGAAGGTCTGGCCGATGCACCGTGCGGCGATCGTGGCCCTGACGCGCTTGCTCACGGCGCTCATGACGACAGCTTCAAGATCTGTTCAACGATGACGCCGATCACGAGCAGACCGCCGAGCACGACGACCGCGCCGAAGAACGAGAACAGCGACTCGTGCCACGACACCTCCGCGTCGCCAAGGAGTTCGCACGCGTGATCGGCGTGGGCCTGGACGTTGTTGCCCTCGTCGAGGCCGGACACCGTGAAGCCGCAGGCGCAGGTGATTGTCGGCATAGGGGCGCCCGCCGCCCGCTCGGTCGCCAACTGGTCCTCGTAACTGATCTCGTCGTCGCTCACGGTCGATTCCTTTCGATCAAGCCCAAGGCCGGGGCGTGCGGCTCTGTCTGCTCAACACGCCCCGGCGGGATCTTTACTGGCCGATGCTCGCCAGCACCTGCGCGCGCTGAGCGTCGGTCAGCGACGCCCAGGCTGCCGGCTGCCAACCGACCGGCGGGGGCGGCGTAGCTGGCTGCTGCGTCGCCAGCCACTGCTGATACGCGTCGACCTGCGGCGCTGGTGTTGCGGGGGGCGCGGCCTGGGGTGGTGGGGCGTACTGGACGACGCCCTGCGCTGGCGCCTGGGGGACGCCGGCGATCGGCTGGGGCTCGTTGTAGCGCAGTGCGCCCAACTGGATCTGCGACCAGATGCCGATGGCCTTCGCCTCGTCCGGCGTGCCCGACACCGCCATGGCCAACCACGGGCGGTTGCCCTGCGTGCCGCGCTGTACGCGACACAGCACGAACTGGCCGACCAGCGCCTGACGACCCGGCGCAAGCGCGTTGACGATCTGGCTGGAGTTGATCCAGCACGCCGGGAACTTGGCCGGCCCGACGATGGTGTGCGTGTGTGGCGCGCCCTCGTCGTTGCCGCCGATGGCGATGGGCGCACCGTTGGCCGTCTCGAGCAGGTACACGTCTGCCGTGACGCGGTCCGCGGCCGGCCCGTTCTTGTAGCCCGGCTGGTCGAGGTCGATGCGCAACGGGGCGTAGGCGACCAGGCAGCCTTCCAGGTCCTTGGTCCGCGGTGCCGGCCCGCCGCTGCCCGGCGGGATCGGGTTGGTGAATGGACTGACGCTCTGAGTCATCGCTGACGCTCTCCCTAGTGACGTGTCATGTAGTTGCGTTCGACGCTAGACCCTGACCTAGTGACGTGTCAAGGTAACGAAGAGGTCGAGCGCCTCGAGCAGTGGGCGAACCTCAGAGTTCAGCGTGTAGAACGTGTTGACGCGACGCTTCTCTCTGGTCACCAGCCCGGCGTGCGCCAGTCTGCCCAGGTGGTGTGACACCGTCGGCTGGGACAGCTCGCCAAGATTCTGCGCGTGGTCGATGGTCTCGGTCTGCGAATGCTCCTGGCCGTCCAGGAACAGAGACAGGATGTGCAGGCGCCTCGGGTGGGACAGCGTTCCAGCGAGTTCCGCGGTCGCGTAGTAATCGACAGTCTTACCGTTTCGTTTAGTCATATCTGCACGGTATCACATGCGTCAGTCACGGGTCACCAGCCATGCGAGGAGAGCGACCAGAAACCCACCGACACAGATCGCGGTACCGATGACAAGGACCTCAGCCACCTCTCGCCTCTTTCTTCGATTGAGGACCCCCGACCCCGCCTTCAATACGGGGCCGGGGTCGGTCCAATCAGCGCGCCGGAATCCCTAGGCTCGCGTGGTACTTGTCACGCCAGCGCTCAGCCGCTTCGCGCCATTCGGCAGACTGCTTACTCCAGTCCCCGCCGCTGACGTTCGCGATGATTCCCCAGGCGATCTCGTTGAGGTCGCCGATTCCCTTGGCGTTCTGCTCGTCGTCCATTTTCGTTCTCCTAACAACCGAGGTTGAGCCCGAAGGCCCGTGCTGTCTGTGCCGTGTTGCCGCCGCCGCTCGCTTCGAAGTGCAGGTGAGGGCCCTGGGCGTTGCCGGTCGCGCCGACCTGACCGATGACCGAGCCCGGTGCGACGTTGGTGCCGACCCGCGCGCCCTGGACGCGCAGGTGCATGTACGTCGAGGTGTAGCGGCCGTGATCGACGACGACATACCAGCCGGCCGAACCGGAGTAGCGCGAGACGGTGACCTGACCGCCGCCCACAGATCGGACCGCCGTACCAGATCGCGCCGAGAGGTCGATGCCCCTGTGGGTGTGGCCGGAACGCGCCGCGCCGGGGCAGGCGCCCGGACCTGAAGCCCTCACGCCGGAGGCCAGCGGATGCACCCAACCCGACGAGCGCGCCACACCGGTGTGGCGCGCTCGTCGGGTTGGGCGTACGGTCACCGCCGTGGCACCGGCCCTGCGAGTGCAGTCGATGTCGTAGGTACGTCCACGCAGCACCAGGTAGCCGGACGATGCCGTGATGCCGTTCGCGGCGGCCTGGGCCTGCCAAGTGGAGGCGTTGCCACAGGTGCGCACGGTCATCTCGATGACGCCGTGGCCGTTCTTCGGCACGACCGGCTTGGCGTTGGCCGGCGCGGCGAAGGTGGCGAGCATGGCGAGCGTTGCGACGACGATCGTCGCCAACCGGAGCTGGCGCTGTCTTGAGTGCCGCTCGGTCTGCGTGATGCGCGATATGCCGTGTCGGATCAGGTTCATTGCGGGTAGTTCCTTTCCTCAGCCACCCCTAGATGAGGTGGAAGCATCGCACCGTCGCGGCGGCCGGACCGCCGATGACCACACTCGCGTCCGATGAGCCGGCGTCAGTGACAGGCAGCGGTGCGCCGTCGGCGAGCGCGCGACAGTGGATCGACTCGCCGTCACTGCCGAACAGCACCGCGGTCATGGACGCGCTGACCAGCCCAGGGCCGAGCACCACGTCGCCCGTCCAGGGCGTGTCGCGGTCGAAGATCGACGGGCCGGGCATCGGGCCGAGCGTGGGGTCGACATAGTTGCCCGGCGCGCCGTCGACCTGCGTCGTGAGCATGGTGATCTGCACTTTGCGCGAGGTAGGCAGGCCGTCGGCCGCGAAGGTCTCGACGATGAAGGTCACGTCGACGAAGTCAGGCGCTTCGCTCTTGGTCTGCTGGCCGGCACACCCGATCAACGTGCAGACGATGATGCCGACAGTCCAGGTAGCGATCAGCCGTAACGCGGGCCTCACTGGTCGGCCTCGCGAGCTTCGAGGTAGTCGGCGAAGCGTGGCGCGTGGTGATAGTCCGGCCACGAGCGGTCCCAGTTCGCCTTATCCGCCATGCCGTCGGCGCACCACTGGTCGTACGCTTCGCGGTCGCGCAGGGCGCTGGCCGCCCGCAAGTACCCGGCTCGTTCAGCCGCCTTTAACGCGCTGCGCACGATCTCGTTGAGCAGTTCTCCGTTAATCGTCATGACGAGACCTCGGCCAACTCTTCGACCACGACGCGTACGCCCGGCGCGATCTCGGCATTGCCACGAGCGACCTTGACGGCGATGTGCGGGGGGATGCCGGCGGCGACCAGGCGGCCCATCGTCCGAGCGACCTGGATCTCGTCCTCGGGGAATTCGCGTGCCACGCCCTGGCCGGGGGATGGGTTGAGCGGGCGCAGATAACCCTTGCTCACCCACCAGTCCAACTGTCGATAGGTCACGCCGACGATTTCGACGTCGCCCTTCACCGCGAACCATCCATGGTGACCGCGATGATCTCCGCGTCGGGCCTCATCATCGCTTGCAACTCGACCAGCGGATCGATGTCGGTGTGATCAGCGAGGGCAAGCGGTGCAACCTCGCGGTCTGCGCCATACCGGCCGACCTGCTCGGCCAGCCAACGCCAGACATGCTCTGCGTCGTCGAACTCGGGCACTTTGACTGCGGCCAGGTCGGGGAACTGCTCACACAGTGATGACCTGCACTCATCGAGCACGCGTGGGATCTGGTGCGTGAAGACGTCTTCGCCAGTCATATGCCGCGTGAAGGTGTATATGTCGGCTATGCCGTCGGGGGCAACCAACTTGCCACTGAGGGCCGAGAGAATAACGCCGATATGAAAGGTCTTCATCGCGAGCCGACCGGGCAGTAGTCACGCGAACCGCACGAAACGCACAGGTTGGTGCGATTGGGGACGAAGACGCCGGCCTGCGTGCCACGCATCGCCTGACCATAGCGGAACTGCAACTCCTCGAGCGGATGGGCGGCGAGCACGTCGACCAGGTCGGTGTAGATGCCCTTGCGCGCCAGCCAGTATCGACCGGTGATGGTCGGCGAGATCATCGTGGCCGACGTGATCAGTTCCATTACGAGCGCGTGCGCGTACTCGCCGAGTTGGAAGGTCTCTGACGGCTCGCTGCGCCCGCTCTTCATATCCGTCACGACGACCTGGTCGGCCTCGACGTCGCGCCACGCCTGGTCGACGAAGCCCTTCGACGTGACACCAGTGCTTCCGTCCAGCGTGCGCACCGTCATCTCGTACGGCCACTCGATGACCGGTCGGCCGTCGCCCAGGCGCAGGATCTGATAGCGCGCCCTGAACTTCTCGTCATGGTGCTCGACGTAGCGCTTGAGCATCCCTACGCCCTCCACGCGCCACCAGTCGAAGCCCTCGCGTCCGCCGTTGGCCACGTGCCAGGTCGACGGGTCGGCGTACGGGGTGCCGACCATCTCGTCCAGCACGACCTTGACCTGTGCGTCGAGCATCGCGTTCCACTGATCTTCGACGCTGGCGAGGTCGGTATGCACGCCGGCGAGCTCCAGGCGCTCCACCGTCTCGATCGCGGCATGGAAGGCGTTGCCACCGATCAGCGACCAGGACGGCTTGCGCGCGCCCAGCGCCCCGGCGCGCGAAGCGTCGGAGAGCAGCGCCGACAGCGAGCAGCCCTCATACGAGGAGACGTAGGAATGTGAGACATGCTCACGCGCCGCGTCGCCGGTGCTCATGTGCGTGATCAGCGCGGGCAGCGCCGAGAACGGGACGGCCGCCACCGGGGCGCGACGCGCAGGCGGGGCGGGCGAAGTGAACGGGCTGTCGACGAGTTGCGCTGCGGTGGGTCCTGCGGTCACGTCGGGCATCTCTTTCTTCAAGGCGTCGAGTACCTGCTCAGGGCGTGGCGTCGGCTCGTAGGTCTTCGACGTGCCGGTCAGGTAGTCCATCAACGGGTCGACGATCGGGGCGGCGAGCTTCGCCGCGACAGCCTTGGCCTCATCGCTGAGTTCGACATGCGGCGCGCTGAGTGGCGACTCCGCATCGATCTCGTACTCAGCCGCCGAGAGATCCCTGGTCAGGTTCACGGCGAAGCCCGCCAGACGCGTCGCCGCATCCCTGATCGACTTCGCCGTGCCGAGACGCCCCTTCTTAGTGCTGGCCTCCCACCAGTTCGCCTCGTCACGCCACACCGCGACGAGCTCCATCATCGCGGCCTTGATTCGCTCGGTCGGTGCGAGATTCTCGGCGCTCGCGGCGTCCATGACGCGCTTACGTCCGTCGGCGTTGCGTTGCTGTATCTCGGCGATCTCGCTCGATGTCGTCGTCATGACGTCGGACGCTACCGGGTGACCTAGTGACGTGTCAACAGCGACGGTCACGACGACAAGATCTCGCTCTCAGGGAAGGACGCGAACAGCGCCGCCAGCACCATCGACAACAGCAACGCCTCGAACGCCTCGTCCGTCATGACCTGACCGCCTGACGTGCCACGCGCTCGAGGATCAAAGGTAGGTAGGTCGCCTCGCGCTCGATGGCGATGCACCGGAAGCCCTCAGCCAGGCACGCCTCCACCGTCGTGCCGCTCCCCGCGAACGGCTCCAGCACCACGCCATCGGGCGGCGTGACCAGGCGCACCAGCCAGCGCATCAACTCCAACGGTTTGACCGTGGCATGGGCGACGCCGTCGACCTTCGGGCGCTCTTTCGTCGACGCCTTCGCCTGATATCTGAACACTGGAAAGAACCGCGATGCCCCGCCCGCGTCGGTCTTGCGGGCGACTAGATCGTCCTGCCCGGCGAACTCGCCGTAGGTGTCGCGGAACTTGTCGCTGCCACGGCGCGTCGGGTTGGCGCCGGACGTCAGCGTGCCGCTCTGCGCGTCAAGTTCGGCGGCGGCGTACTCGTCGAGCAGCACGTTGGTTGGCCAGCGACCGGCGTCGGTCGTGCCCGCCGCCACGGACCCCTGCAGCCCGTCGCCATACACGTCGTTACCAGACCGCCGGTTGGACACAACGAGCGGTCTGCACTCGCCGTGCACCCGCGTCGCGTCGATGTTCAGCGCTCCCGTGCCGTGCGCGAGCACATTGGCGACGACCGTGCCGACGAGTGGCTTGCGGGCGACGACGATCGGCTCACTCGCCGGCTTCAGGGCGACGTTCCAGCCTTCCCAGCGGCGCGCGGCGTCGGTTGCTGGTGCAGTCTCTGTCTTTCCCCGCGCAGTCGTACTCCACTCGTCCTGCGCGTACGTGTCGGCCGGCGTCCAGTGACCGGCCGTCCCGTCGGCGTAACGCCGCGCTCCGATCACCTCGCGCTGCGCGCCGGACGCCTTGTCGATCGCCTTGCTGACGTCGAGCCCCTTGGGGAAGCCGCTGTTTCCGGTGATAAAGATCTTCCCGTTGCGGCGAGCGATGAAGGCGCCGGTCGGCACGCGTACGCACCAGACTTCGCCGGCGTAGTCCTGCTGACTGTCGACGAGGTGACGCGCCTGTAGTTCGGTCGTCGCCCGGTCGCGTAGGTATAGGGTGCCACCGGGACGGTTGGGGCGCATGCCGACTTTGCCGGACCTGCCGATCAGGGCCAGCAGCGTCTGCAGCCAGATCAGGTCGTCCTCGTACTGCTGGTAGAACTGCTGACTGTGCGTCGCCCAGCCGGAGCCGTCACCGAGCATCGCAGCACGCAGCAGAGCTCGCTTCTCCGCGCCGGTCATACGCCAGAGCAGGTCGTAGGTCGGACGTTTCCCCGGCAGGTCGGCCCTGACGCGCCGAGCCAGATCACCGCTAAAGAACCACGTCGTGGCGACGTGTGGATGCGCTGCGCCGTTGCGTCGGGTGTAGGTGCGGGACTGGTCGTAGCGCTTGTGAGCGCCCAGGCGGTCCAGCAGTGCCGCGATCTCGGCGACCTTTTCGGCGTTGACGCTCGACTGATAGATGCGCACGCCGGTGCCGGACAGGTCAAAACCGCCCTCCGTCCAGACCCAGCCGAGCAGCGCGGCGTAGTCATCGCCGCCCACTCCGGGGCCTTCATGTTCGCCGGCGACGGGCAGTCGAATCGGATTCCAGGTGCTCAGAGCGCCGGCCTCGGCCACCTGCCACTGATCGTTGTACCAGCGCCGGCGATGTCCGTTCTCAAGGCGCCGCTGCGACGGCTGGTGATAGACGCGGTGATTCGGCGTCAGTAGTTGGTCTGTGTCGGCGTTACGGAGTACGCGCATCGGACCATCCCACGGCGCACGGAAAGTCTCCTCTACCGCAGTCAGACTGATCTCGCCCGACCTCGCGTCCCACTGGGCGACGCGGTCGCCCGCCTGAACGTCGATGCCTGGGCGCCAGCCGTGCTCGGTCAGAATCTCGGTGTCTGCGGACAGACAGCCGTACAGCCATGTGATCGAGTCGCGGATCTCGAAGCCGGCGTCCTCGATCGCGCAGGCCAATCGGTGATAGGTGCGCGTGCCGCCGAACGCGAGCAGGTGCCCGCCCGGCTTGAGGATGCGCAGGCACTCGCGCCACAGGTCGACGTTGTACGCGATGCCCGAGTCGTCCCACGACTTGCCCATGAAGCCGAGCTCATAGGGCGGATCGGTGATCACCGCGTCACAGATGTCCGACGCCAGATTGCCGAGCAGGACCGTCGAGTCACCGTGGTAGAGGGCCACCCGGCCGTCGAAGTGGTGCGGCGTCATGGTGTCGGACTGTATTGACCAGCTAGTGACACGTCAAGTAGCGTTCCGGCCATGAGAAGTTCCCCCCCACGCATGGCCTCGCACGGCGGCGCGCGAGGTGGACGTCGGCCCAGTCCCGCCGAGGCCATCTTCACCGAGCAGGTCGTCGTGCAGGTCACCCCGGCCATCCGCGAGCGCATCGACACCATGACCACCACGCACGGCGTGTCCATGGCCAAGATCGTGCGCGCCATCGTCTGGGCCGGGATCGACGACATCGAGAAGCGACTGGGCGACGGCACGCTGAGCGCCGGGCAACTGGCCTAGAGTCCGACCAACAGACCAGGAACGACGAAGCCCGGCCTGCGAGGTGACCGGGCTCATCGGCGTCGCCGCCATAACGAAGGGGGAACTTCGTTGCCCGCACATGATATCGCGAGCGTCGCAGCCGCGTACTGCCGCCGCGGCTGGCGCGTCATCCAACTGCACGACTACACCGCCGGCGCCTGCTCGTGCCGCGCAGGCCAGCACTGCGGACGCTCGGCCGGCAAGCATCCCATCGCGGACGCCTGGCAGCACAACTACCTGTCGACGCCACCGGAGGTCTTCGCGGCCTGGGCTGCCCGCCCGCAGGCGAACGTCGGCATCGTGACCGGGCCGGCCAGCGGCATCTGGGTGCTCGACGTCGACCCCGACCACGACGGGCACAACCGCCTCGGCGAGCTGGAGCTGGCCTTCGGGCCACTGCCCAAGACCTACACGGTGCGCACCGGGTCGGGCGGCATGCACTTCTACTTCGCGTTGGGCGACGTCGACTTCGACCTGACCAACTCGCGCGGACGCCTACCGGCCGGCCTGGACGTGCGGGGCCGTGGTGGCTTCGTGGTCGCGCCGCCCAGCGTCTCAGGTCGAGGCCCGTACCTGGTGATGAGCGACCCCGACGAGCTCGCGCGGATGACCGGCGGTGAGCGATGAGCGACATGCGCCTATGGCGCCAGGTGACCAAGTTCGACACCGCAGCCTGCGCGCTCGCTGACCGACACTACTCGAGGCGCAAGCCTGGATCGGGACAGTTCATGCCGCCCGGCCAGACGGTCGTGTTGCTGTCACTCGACGGGACTGCCGTCTTCGGTTGGTGGCGCCCCCATCCGGACAGTGGCATCAAGTCAATGAACGGCCTGGACGGTTGGACCTGCACGATCTTTCGCAACGAGGGGGCGCAGTTGTCCAGCGTGTTGATCCTCGACGCCGAGCACGCCCTGGACGTCCACAGCATCGGGCCGGACGGGATGCTCACCTACGTGTGGGATGCGAAGGTGCGCTCAGTCAATCCCGGCGCGTGCTTCAAGGCCGCAGGCTGGCGACGCATCGGTCGCAGTGCGGACAACCGCAAGACGCTGCCACAGAAGATGTCGACCCGGCAGGTGGCGACATGAGGGGCGCGCCAGCATGGCTGACCGACCTGCTGCGCCCCAAGGCCGTCGAGGCCACCCGCTCGCTCTACGCCGAGTACGTCGGGCGAGATGGGCACGCCTACGCCCTGGCCGCGGTGCGTGGCGAGCTGGCGCACATGTCGGCCGCGGTGCCCGGCACGCGCAACCAGGCCGCCTACCGCGTCGCCGCCCGCCTCATCGAGTTGTGCCTGGCCGACTGGTCGCACCTGGACTACGCCGAAGTGCAGAGCGCCTATCTGGGCGCCTGCGAGCTGGCCAACACCGACGGGGAGTTTCTCGACGGCGAAGCCTGGGGGGTCTGGTTCAGCGCAGAGCGACGCATCCGCGACCCGGCCACCCTGCCCGCGCCGGAGCATCTGGGCACCGTCATGCCCTGGATCGACGTGGCCGGCGCAGGTGGTGTGTCGGATTTTGATCAGGCCGCGGTGCCGGCAGCACAACGCGTCGCGGCCATGCTCACGGCCGACCCGTACGAGCGCGACGTCGCCTTCGAGATGCACCGGCTGCGCGTACGCCAGGAAGCGACGCGACGCCTGGCTACGCTCAGTGAGCGCCTGACCGATTTTGACCAGGAAGTGCTCGACGACGAAGGTCTCGCCGCACTGCCCAGGCCGGACGCGCTGGTCGACGGCTACCTGGACCGCGACTCGCTGGCGCGCGTCAACGGGCCGAGCGGGCACGGCAAGAGCTTCGTGACGCTGGACCTTGCGGCCTGCGTCGCATCGGGGCGCAACTGGCATGGGCGCGCCGTCACGCAGGCCGCGGTGCTCTATCTCGCCGCTGAGGGCGTGCAGGACATGGGGGACCGGGCGGCGGCCTGGGCGCAGCGTCACGATGTCGACTCGACCGGCGTGGTCTTCCTGCCGCGGGCCGTCCAGGTCGGGGGGGCGGAGTGGCCGGCGCTGTGCGCATGGGTGGCCCGACGTGGCTTCGGGTTGATCGTCGTCGACACCCAGGCCAGGGCCACGGTCGGCGTGAAGGAGAACGACGCCACCGAGATGGGCGAGATCGTGGCCGGCCTAGACCTGCTGCGTGGCGCGACCGGGGCGTGCGTGCTGCTCGTGCATCATCGTGGGCTGACTGGAGAGCACGGGCGTGGCTCGACCGCCATCAAGGGCGCCATGGATGCCGAGCTCGACGTCTCCAGATCGGGGGCGACGATCACGGTCAAGACGACCAAACAGAAGCGCCGGGCGGAGGCGTTACCGATGCTGCTGACCATGCAGCCACTCGGAGCGTCGATCGTGTTGGTCGGCGAGCGCGACCAGGTCGACGACAGCAGCCCGTTCACCTCCCCGGTCATGACGTTGAGCCTGCGCGACAAGTGCGCCATCGCCATCGCGCACGCGCTCATCGACGCCAAGGGCTCCGGACTGACCCGGAGTGAGGCTCAGGCACATGCCAGAGTCGCGCTCGATCTCGCGTCCAATGAGTCGAATAAGCGCGTGGTCCGCCGGGCGTGGGCCGACCTGGTGGGGATCGGTCGCATCGCCCGTGCGCAAGGGCGCGAAGCGTACTTCTTCCTCGAGATGGATGGATTGCCTATCTTGTCGGTGAATCCTGACAAGGTCGTAGAAGGTGGTCCAGAGTTGTATATGCCCTGACATATTCGGGCGGACAGCTAGCCCGGACAAGATCATCGGACAGATTGATCTTGTCCTGTCCGGGGCGCTGTCCGCAAAGGGTAATAAGCGCAGGTCAGACCCCGGACAGGGGGTTGTCGGGCATTGTCCGTGGCCGTTACCCGTAGACGGACGGACAGGGGGGTTGTCTCGTAGAGACCCCCGTTGTCCGGACGGGCTGTCCGGGTTGGTGGTTGAATTAATAACTTAAGACTTCTTAAGATGAGGCCCATGACAGGAAACGAGGCTCCAGACATCGCCAACGGGTTTCCGAGCGGCGGAGTTCGAATCGGGCCGGCGTGGCGTACGACGTGGAACATGCTTGCCGATCATGAGTGGCATAAGGGCGTTGAGTTGTCGAAGGCGGTGGCTGAGTTGCACGAGCTCAGCCCTACCACGATCAAGGGATTGTTGAGCCAAGCCGCGAAGGCTGGGCTGCTCGATCGCGAGACGCGCTTCGCCGGCAAGGTCGGCGGCTACACCACGAAAACGCCCCCGATGCGTCCAGCCTGGTATCGCCGACCGGCATGATCAAAGGGTTCTGGATCATTGGCAAAGCATTGCTCCGGGGTGTCTATCCGTGCCGGTGCTGGGAGTCGACGCGATCGTGTGGCTCGCAGTGGTGCCCGTGCTGGGGCCGGCCGGATGTGGCGCTCATGCCGGCCGACTGCTGTGCCCGACGCAAGCTCTTGACGCGTCACTAGGTTAGTCCGTAGGGTCGAGGACATGAAGCGCGCGAAGATCGAGAATCCAGACCTGGAGCTGGCCCGCCGACGTCTCGCCCAGGCGCGTGGCCGGTGCGCCGACGAGCGATGGGTCTGGGGAACCGCGACGCGTCTGAGCGCCGCACGCCTCGACGACGCCCTGCGACGCGTGGCGTACCTGGAAGGCCGCGGCGCGTGAGCCAACTGCTCAGCCTTCGGCCCTACCAGCGCGACGCCGTCGACGCCGTACGCGCAGCTCTGGCGCGCGGCATGCGGCGCCCGGCGGTCGATATGGCGACCGGGCTGGGTAAGACCGTCGTCTTCGCCCACCTCGGCACGGAGTGGCTGGCTGACAACCCTGGTCGACGCGTGCTCGTCCTGGCGCACACCGGCGAGCTGCTCGACCAGGCGATGGACAAATGGCGCTCGGTCGCGCCGGGGCTGCGCCTGGGGCGCGTGCAGGCTGATGCCAACGAAACGCTGGCCAGGGTGGTCGTGGCCAGCGTGCAGACGTTGCGCAACGAGCGGCGCCGGCGGATGCTGCGCGACGTTGGATTAATCATCGTCGACGAGTGCTTCCCCGCAGGGACGATGATCGGCGATCAGCGCATCGAGGACCTGCGCCCAGGCGACCTGGTGCCGTCCTACGACGAAGAGACCGGCGAGCGCGTGGCGCGTCCCGTCGTCGCGACGATGAACCGCAGGCCCGGATCGTTGGTGCGCGTACGCCTAGCGTCGGGCGAGGAGTTTTGCTGTACGGCGAATCATCCGGTCATGACGCCCGGAGGGTGGTGTATGGCCGGGCTATTGCGTGGTGAGTCGGTGCTATCGTTTACTCATGACACAACAGATGATATGTACGCAGTGCGGCGTGGCGCTTACGCCGACGGCGATCCAGGTACAGAACTGGAAGAAGTCGGGGCGGGTGTATTGCGGGTCCGAGTGCGTCCGCGCGATGCGCAAGGCCAAGGGTGTCGCGGAACGTCAGAGGCCACAGGTCGAATGCGTAGAGTGCGGGATCGCGTTCGTGCTGGAGAACCGAGGTCGGATCTCGACCTGGAAGCGTTCGGGTCGGACGTTTTGCTCGGAGACCTGCAAGGCGGCGGTCATCGGTCGGGAGTCGTCGGAGCGCATGGCGCAGACGAATCGTCTCCACGCCTCTGCGCGTATGAAGGCGAAGAATCCGATGCACGACGAGGCGACGCGAGCCAAGATGGCGGCGACTCTGAAAGAGATCCATCACGCTCCGCGCGTTCGCGGTGGCAATGGAGCGCCCATGCCGGAACCGCACAGGCGCATGGCGGAGATGCTGGGCTGGCCGGTCGAGGTGTCGATAGCGCCGGGCGATGGTCAGCGGCCGTATCACTACAAGGCGGACATCGCCCATCCTTCGATGATGGTGGTCGTAGAGATCGATGGGGGGTCGCATTATTCGCTGGCGCGCCGAGAATCGGATCGTCGTCGCGACGCGCGGCTCGCTGGGATCGGGTGGTTGACGTTCAGGTTCTCCAACCGGGACGCGATGGAACGTACGGCGGAGTGTGTCGCGACGGTCTTGTCTACAACATCGAAGTGGCAGCCACGCACACGTACCTGATCGGATCGGGGATTGTGGCGCATAACTGTCATCACGCCGTGGCTGCCACGTACCAGGACATCCTGACGCATTTCGGGGCGTTGGGTGAGCAGCGCGACGACAGCGCGGTCGCCGCCGGCTTCACCGCCACGATGATGCGCGGCGACGACCTGGCGCTCGGCCAGGTCTGGCAGGACGTCGTCTACTCGCATGGCATCGTCGAGGGCATCGCCGACGGTCACCTCGTGCGCCCCCGCGGCATCCACGTGCACGTCGACGACCTGGATCTAGGCAAGGTGCGCGTCGAGCGTGGCGACTGGAGGGCCGGCGATCTGGGCGAGGCGCTGGAGTCCTCGCTCGCGCCTACCGCCATCGCCAAGGCCGTCACTGAGCATGCCGACGAGCGGCGCATCATCGGATTCGCACCCACGGTCTCGTCCGCAACGGTCATCGCGGACGCCCTGAGAGAGTCTGGGCGCGCTGCGGGCCTCGTCCATGGGGGAATGGGCAAAACGGAGCGCAAGGCCGTCCTGAGCGATTTCAGCCCCGGTGGCGGCCTGCAGATCCTGATGAACTGCTCACTGCTGACCGAGGGCTATGACGAGCCGGCCGCGGACTGTGCGCTGATCGCTCGGCCCACCCGCTCGCCGGTGCTCTACCGCCAGATCGCCGGGCGGGTGTTGCGCCCCTATCCGGGCAAGGTCGACGCGCTGCTGCTCGACGTGGTCGGCGTCACCGCCAACCATTCGCTGATCTCCGGCGTCGACCTGTTCGGCGACAAGCTCGAGCGCGAGGTCAAAGAGAAGACCGAGCGCGACGAGCTGGAGCTCGAAGACGCCGACGATCTGGCCGACGGCCAGCAGGCCGCGCGACGCGCGTTGGAGTGGTCCGGGCCGCTGGCCTCGACCGAAATTGATCTGTTCGCGTCCTCGCCGATGCAGTGGCTGCGCACCCGCGCCGGCGTGTTCTTCCTCGCGGCCGGCGAGCGGTACCTGGCCATCGTGCCCGCGGCGCCACAGTCGCAGGACCAGTGGATGGCGCACTTCGGCGGCGCGCCGATCTTCCTCGGTTACGACGTGATGGCGATGGACAAGAGCGGCGGCGGGCTGGGTCGTGCGATCGTGTCGGGCGTCGCCGACCTGTCCTACGCGATGGCGTGGGCTGAGGGCGACGTCAGCGCGGGCGAGAAGATGACGGCGACGAAAGAGCGTGCCTGGCGCGCCAGGCCGCCGACCGAGAAGATGAGCGCCTTCGCGGCACGTCTGGGCTTGACGCCCGCGCCGCACGCGCGCATGGGCGAGGTGTCCAACATGATCACGTTGACGTTGGCGTCGCGTCGTATCGATCCACACATTCCGGCATACATGAGGGGGAGATCGTGAAGATTCCGCGTTGGGTTCATCGCGTTTGGGCGCGCGTGTTCGGCTATTTCTGGATGCCGTGCTCTGAGTGCGGCGAGATGTACGGCGGCCACGAGTGGAAGGTCGGCGCGGCCGTTCACGAAGAGACCGGCCTGGGCGTTTGTCCGAGATGTGATCCGATCGTGCACGCTCGCAACATGGCTGAGATCCGTCGTCGGCTCGGGCAATGAGCGAAGGTCTGGCCGGCATCGAGGTGCTCGACTTCTGGGTGCCGGGCCACCCCAGGACCAAGGGCTCGCTGACGGCACGCGCCCGTAAATGTCTTTGCTGCGACAAATGCACGGGCTATGTCGGCAAGATGCAACTCGTCGACACCGAGGCGTCGAAGCGTTGGCGCAAGCTCGTCGCGTACCAGGCCGAGCAGGCGATCGCGCAGTCGTTGTACTCGTTCCCGATCGTCGATCGCGTCGGCCTCGACCTGGGCTTTGCGCTCGACATTGACGATGTGATCAAGGATGGCGCTGGCGACACCGACAAGCTGTACCGCAACGTCCTCGACGCGCTGACCGATGCCGGCGTCTATCGCGACGACGTGCAGGTCGTGAGACTGACCGGCTACAAGATCGAGGCTGAGGTCTTCGACCAGGGGTATGGCGTGCGCGTGCGGGTGTCGGTGTAGCGGTGGACCAGGCGGCGTGGCTTGAGCAGTTCGACCAGCGCGTCACGGCGTTCGTGGCGGCAGAGCGTGAGCGCATCGACGAGCGGCTGAGGCAACGACGGGAGGCTGAGCGTGGCGAGATCAAAGTCGTGGCTGATGTGGTCATCCTTGGGTCGTCTTGTGACGACGGGGATCTCGTGGCCGCGAGCAGTGTGGTTCGACGAGTCGTCGCGAGTGCGCTGGCCGCTGGGTGGAGCGCCAGGACGGTACGGGCGCTGGCGGCAGACCCGACCAAGGGCCTCATCGAGAGCGTGACCGTGCGCTTCGCCCGTCACGACGAGCGTGGCTTCGCGGCGTGGTGGGGCGGGCGGTTCCAGTGCGCGTGGCTGCTCGGCCCGTTGGGTTTCGAGCGGCTCGGCATGCGCACCACGCTCAAGATCCGGTCTGTCGCCGACGCGCTCAATGGTCTACGCTTGACGCGTCAACAGCAAGGGTCATGATGAAGGGTGGCGAGGTCGCGTGGTCATGGCGCCCGTGGCGGTCTTCTGCGCGGCCAACAAGCGCCAGCAGGAGGGCACCTGTCGGCGCCCCGCGGGCTACGGGACGAGCCACCCCGGCATCGGGCGGTGCAAGTATCACGGCGGCTCGACGCCCACGCACGTCGCTTCGGTCGAGCTCAGCCAGGCGAAGAGCGTCGCGCAACTCTTCGGCGTGCCGCGCGAAGTGCATCCCGTCGACGGACTGATGGAGGAGTACTGGCGCACGGCCGGCCTGATCGACGTCTACGAGGCCATGTGCATGCAGTTGCTGCCCAGCGATGTCGTCTGGGGCGTTCAGTCGGTCGAAGAGTCGAACACGGTTCAGCCGGTTGACAGTTTTGGCAGTGATGGTGGCAGTGATTCGCTGACACCGCCGGAGCGCAAGACGAAATCCGGAACAGCGGTCAACATCTGGGTGAAGCTGCTCAACGAGGAGCGCGACCGGTTCGCCCGACTCGGCGCCGAGATATTGAAACTCGACCTGGCCTCACGTCAGGTCGAGTACAGCGCTTCGCAGACGGCCGCGCTCGCCGGCGTGCTGCTCAGCGCTGAGTTGGGGCTGAGCGAGGAGCAGCGGCGCGTGGCGGCGCGTCTGCTGCGTGGCATGGAGCAACGGGCGGCGATCGAGGGGAGCGTGGCGCAATGAGCGCTGACTGGCCTTCGATGGTCGACAGCGTGATGCGCGACGCGCTCGCGGCACATGCTGCGCGTCTGAACGAACTGATCGTCAACACGCCGTTGTGCATGGATTGCCACGCTCGGCCCGTCGAGGTCATTCATCGACAGTCGGCTCCGGATTTTGCGCTCACTGGCGAGGACGGCGAGCATTGGCTGACATCCGACGGCGACATGCGCCTACAGCTCACCGAGGTAGTTCGACTGCTCTGTGCGGAGTGCTCGAATCGGCGATTGGCGATCGAGGGGAGCGTAGCGACGTGAGGGTCTTGCGGATGGTCTGGGATGTGCTGCTCTACGTCTTCGTCGATCGACTCTCCCCGTCGCGTCGGTACGTGCGTTATGGGCGCGGAGCGATGGCGGCGTTCCGTCGTGGATTCGACGAGGTTGTGCGATGACGATCACCGCTGCGGGCGGCTGGTGCGCGCCGTCTACGACTCTTCCCGTGGACGTCACTCAGGAACTGCTCGACGAGGTGATGCTCGGACCGGTGCGCCCCGAGCAGTGGCCAACGGGCCTGACGTCGGACGATCTGGACTGGATAGCGCACATGCTGCATGCCGGCGAGATCGATCCGCGCTATCCGTTCGCGATCCGGCGTGGCGGGATTCGGTGGGAGTTCTAACCAGCGTTGCCGACATGATCGACCCTGATTCTCGGCCCGATCGTCCCGAGATGGCCACCCCGACCACGCTCGCCGCGCACCTCGACCGCACCTATCAGGTTCGCTCGCATCTGACGCTGATCGGCGAGGAGCTCGCGGCGCTGGAGCGTGGCGACGTCTTCGACCGCCTCATGATCAACACCCCGCCTCGTGTCGGAAAGACCCGACTTGCGGTGGAATGGTTCGTTTTCTGGTGGTTGATCAAGCATCCGACGCATCGCGTCGTCATCGCGTCCTATGACGACTCGCTCGCCCAGCGCGCCGGCAAGCACATCCGATCACTAATCACCCATTACGGCGTGCAGTACGGGCTGATGCTCGAGCGCGGGTCGGCCGCGGCGAAGGACTTCTCGCTCGCCACCGGCGGCGGCGTGCGATCGGTGGGCATCGGGTCGGGCATCACCGGCCACGACGGCGACCTGCTCATCGTCGACGACCCGACCAAATCGCGCGCCGAAGCGGAGAGCGTGCGTCGCCGCGACGCCATCTACGACTGGTGGTCGTCTGAACTCTCCACGCGCGTCGTGCCCGGCACCAAGATCATCATGGTCCAGACGCCCTGGCACCCTGACGACCTGCGCGTGCGCGTCGTGCAGCAGGAGGGCCGCGTCGAGGACGGCGGACGTTGGCGCGAGGTCATCATGGCCGCGCTGGCCGAAGGCGACGATCCGCTCGGCCGCGCGCCCGGCGAACCGCTGCCTCACCCGATGCTCGCCGAGAGCGACAAGGAACGGCTTCAGCGTTGGTGGGAGCGCATCCGCTCGTCTATCGCCGTGCGCGACTGGCGGGCGCTGTACCAGTGCGACCCCAAGGCGCCAGAGGGCGCGCTGGTCACCGAGCGTTTGTTGCGCGAGCGACGCTGTTTCATGGCTGATCGCGACGACTGCTCGACGCCTGTGCGCGTCGGCGTGGCGGTCGACCCGTCGGGCGGCGGGCGCGACACGGCCGGCGTCATCGGCGGCTTCCTCGGTGTCGACGGTCGCGCCCACTTCACCCACGACCGTTCCGCCGTGATGGCTTCGGCGAACTGGGCGCGCGCCGCCTGCGAGCTCGCCGCGGACACCGGCGCCGACTTCATCGTCTACGAGAAGAACTACGGCGGCGACATGGTGCTGCTGGCCATCCGCACCGCCTGGGACGCGCTGCGTCGCGAGCAGCCCGATCGCTTCGGCGCGCTGGTGCCACGCCTGATCCCGGTCAGCGCCAAGGTGGGCAAGGTGCTGCGCGCTGAGCCGATCGCGCAGCAGTGGGCTGAGGGGCGCTGCGTCACGGCGGCCTACCTGCCCGACTTCGAATCAGAATGGTCAACGTACGTGGTCGGTTCGCCATCGCCGGGCCGCATCGACGCCGGGGTGTATCTGGCGCTGGAATTGCTGCCCGTGCCGGCCAGTGGTGAGACGTCGATGGTGGGTGCGCAGCAGCTCGCGGAGACGGATCTGTTGGCTGGGCTGTGGCGACGCTGAGCACTTGACGCGTCACTAGGTCATTGGCTAGTGTCGGAGTCGTGGATTTCCGCATCACGCCGGACCAGCGCACGAAGGAGCCCAACCCCGATGTGGCGTGGCAGGTCATCTGGATCGGACTGCTGGCGTTGGCGCTGACGGTCTTCCTGATCGCATGGAAAGCCACACATGACGATGTGTGTCCGGAGGGTATGCACGCCGCCACTCAGCGCGGCCCTCATGGCACGATTCAGGATTTTCCAACGATTGTCTGCGTTTACGACGATCCGACCATGGAGCGCTGATGTTTCGAACGAAGACGGCACGTGACCAGCACCCCGATCCCGGCGGTCCATCTGCGACACGTCGTGATCACGGGCCGAGTGAAGCCGGACGTCTGGCGCGTGGCGAGGGTTATCAGCCCGACGAAGCCGGGCGACAGGGCTGGCTGAAGCGCGTATACGGCGCCAGGACCGGTTCGTCGAGCATGTCGGCACGCCAGCCGCGCAAGAGCCTCAAGTTTCGCCGGTCGCGCTGATGTTCATGTCGACGTGGCTGCCGCCCGAGATCGGGCGCTCACAGCCCTACAGCATGGGACCACTGACGCGCTGGGACGACACGATGGCGCGCATCAGCCCTGCGCTCGGCGCGGTGGTGTCGATGGATCGTCCCGACATGGCGGTCAAGACGTGCCTCGTCGCGCCGGCCGCCGTACAGCGCCAGGCGCAGCGCAGCGGCATCGGCGCGATCATGATGGTGCGCGTGCCGGGGCTGATCGAGTCGCTCAACGATCCGCGCTACTGGCCAATCGGCAGCCCGCTGCGCGCACGCTTCGAAGCGGAGAAGGCGGAGGGGACGTCATGAGGTGGAAGCGAGGCTGCGACGCCGGCAGTTGCGTCGAGGTCGGCTTCGGCGCCTATCGCCACAAGACGCGCCTGGAGCCGATCGTCGTCGTGCGCAACTCGATCAACCTCGATGCCGCAGAGTTTACCGAGCAGGAGTGGGCGGCCTTCGTGACCGCGGTCAAGCGCGGCGACTTCGACCTGGAGGTGTTGCGCAATGGCTAGCTGGTCGGTGCGCGTGCTCGGCACGGTGCTGGTGGTCATCGCGGCCGGCGTGATCGGCTTCGCGGCGCTGTTCGTTGGCGCGCTCGTGGCCTTGGCGGTGGGGCGATGAGGGTCCTGTTCGTGATCCTGCTGGTGCTCGCCATCTGGCGCACTACGCGCCTGCTCGTCGTCGACGAGTTTCCGCCCGTGCGCGCCGTACGCGAGTGGTTCATCACCACGTTTGGCGAGATCAGCAAGGCCGGCGAGATCACCGGTGGGCGTCGGCTGGGCGGCATCGGTCACGCCATCGCCTACGTCTGGGACTGCCCGTGGTGCATGAGCGTCTACGTCGGCGCCGGCCTGGTCGCCGCGGCCGACTGGCGCCTCGACGTGCCGTTCCCGTGGCTGATCGTGGCCGCCGGGTCGCTCGCCGCAGGGCTGGGCGCGACGCTCGAGCAGGCGGCAGAGCAGCGCTACAAGCTGCGCGAGCGCGAGCTCGACGACGATCGGAGGCGATGATGAGGACCATGAAGCCGTCGGACGACGACAAGCCGGACGACCTCGATTACGTGGTCGCGTATCGCGTCATGAAGCGCACGCGCGAAGCCGCGACAACGTTGGTCGAGGAGGCCAGCCAGCGGTTGGCCGAGATCGGCGAGGCGCAGGGCTGCGAGGCCGTGGCGTCGCGCAGATTCTACGAGGGGCGTCTGTCGGCGCTCGACGATCTGGGGCTGAGCGGGTCGTGAGAAACCTGGTCGGAGGCGTGCTCACGATGTTGCTCATCGTGGTCGTCGGCGTCGTGCACATGTTCTGGCATGACTTCTTCGGGGCAGCGATGGGCGCAGCCGTGGCGCTGGCCTTCCTGCTCGGTCGGTCCGCTGGCCGTGAGCAGCAACTGCGAGAGCAGGACGAGCAGGACGCGTACATGCGTGAACACATGGCGTCGAAGTGGCGTGGCGTCGGCGGCGTTGGATAGGGTCGATGTTGTGACTGAGCCCGCAGGCGAACTACTCGACATGCAGCCCTACGACGACGCCAGCGAGGTCGCGCTTAAGGCCGCCGCGGACGTCATGGCCGGCGCGCGCTTCGCTGAGGTGGCCTGTGTCGCCGGCGATCAGGGCGCCGCGTTCCGCGTGACCGAGGTCGCCGACGTTTTCGTCGCATGGCTGCGTAGGCTCAGGACTGTTCGACTCACCCTGGTCGCCATCGAGGAGATAGACACGGGGGAGATCGCCCGAATACCAGGAGAGGGAGAAATGACTAACATCGACACCAGCCAGCGCGCTCGCTACGTCATCGACGCCACCGACGACCGCGGCTTCCCCGTTGACGCCACTCTCGCCGCACGCTCCAGCGACCCGGCCGTCGTCACGGTCGAGATCCTCGAGGCGACCACCGGCACGGCGTCCGGCAAGGACGAGTTGCTCGCCACCTTCGCCGGCACGCTCGGCACTTCGACCGTGGAGGTCTTCGACGCCGCGGCGCCGGACGTCGTACTCGCCGCCGACGTGGTCGTCGCCAACCCCGGCAACGTGGCAACCGCATCGCTCGGTGAGGCCGTCATCGAGGAGATTCCGGTACCGTAGGTTCTGCGCGATCCTGTCCCCGCGCGCCCCCCGACGTGCCCTGCCTCGTGTGTGACCCCGTGCGAGGCGGGGCACGTCGCTGTATCCGCCATGGATGATCTGCGGCTACGATGAGGCGCAACTGCGGCGATCACGGGGGTGAGCGTGCCGGACAGCCGACGCCTACCTGAGCGCCTACGGCCGGCGATGACCGCCGCCGCCGTGGCCTACACGCCCACCGAGTGGCGCAACAGCCAACTCTTTCCCGGCATGATTCCGTGGCAGCAGGAAGCCTGGAACTTCCGGCGCACGTTGGGCGAGTTCAACCAGGCTATCGACTGGCAGTCGCGCGCCATGTCACGCGTGCGCCTCGGTGCGGCTGAGGTCGTGCCCGGCGGCGACGAGCCGGAGATGCTGACCGAGGGCGCCGCGGCCGAGTTGATGGAGATGTTCTGCGGCGGGCCGCCTGGACACTCGGCGTTCCTGAAGGCGATGACGCCGCAGATCTTGGTGCCCGGCGAGGGCTGGCTGATCGCCGAACGTTTCGACGCCAACACGCCGCTCGCCGCGGCCGACTGGGGCGTCTACTCCACCGACTGCGTGCAGGCGCTGGGCGGGCAGTTCCAGGTGCGCGTCGGGCCGGGAACGTGGCGCTACCTGGCGCCGGACAACCTGCCTATGCGCATCTACGAGCCCGACCCGCAGTGGCCGTGGCTGGCCACCAGCAACGCCGAGGCCGCGGTGCCGATCATGCGCCGCATCTTCCTGATCGACTCGCGCATCGTCGCCATGATGGTGTCGCGGCTGGTCATGAACGGCCTGATGCTCATTCCGCAGGAAGGCACATTCAGCGTCCCCGAGCAGTACCAGCAGGCGCCCGACCCGTTCGTCGCCATGCTCATCGACATCGCGTCCAAGAACATCGCCAACCCTGGCCAGGCCAGCGCCGGCATCCCGATCCCGGTGCGCTTCACTACCGACCTGATCGAGAAGTGGCGCATCCTCAAGGCCGAAGATCCGCTCGACGAGTGGCTGCTCAAAGAGCGTGAGGACGAGCTCGGCCGACTGGGCGACACGCTGGGTATCGCGCGTGAGCGCGTCAGCGGCGGCATGGGCGAGCAGAACCACTGGGGCGCGCAGATCGCCTCCGAGGAAGAAACCAAGATGACCTTCGCGCCGCTCGCGGAGACCATCTGTAGCGCGCTCACCAAGGCATACCTGCAACCCATGCTGGCCATGCTCGGCCTGTCGCTCGTCGGGCCTGGCGGCGGCAAGCTGATCGTCTGGTATGACGTCTCCGAGCTCGCGGCACGCCCGGACAAGTCGGCTCCGGTCCGTCAGGCGTACGTGGACGGTGTGGTGGGCGGCGCGGCGTATCGGCGCGAGATCGGCGTCGACGAGTCCGACGCGCCCGACGCCACCGAGCAGGCCCAGATGATGTGGTGGAAGGCCGCGGGCACCGAGCAGACCGCCATCGCGGTCGCCCAGGTCACCGGGCAGCAGACTCCGACGCCGGGGGTCGCAGCCCCCGATGCCGCGGGCGGCGGGGCGGTTTCCTCCCCGGACGTCTCTCCCGCGGCCCCTGGCGTCGGCCCGGTCACCGGCGCACCCGAGACGCGTAACGCCCCGCCGCCGCCGGCCATCACTCCGATACCCACCATGGCGGCGTCGGCGAACGGTGTGAACGGCAAGCATCTCGCAAGGCGCTGAGCCGTGCAGCGCGTCACCGGCCTGACCGACGAGCAGGTACGTCAGTACGAGTTGCGCATCGAGTCCGTCATCCGCGTGCAGCTCCAGATGGTCATGGATCGCATCGCCGATCGTATCGCGGCCATTCAGACCGCCTCCGCGCTCGTCCTGGTCGCCGCCGACGTCGACGACGGCCTGCCACCAGGGCAGCCCTACGTCTCGCCCGACGACCTGGCCTCGATCTCGCCGCTGTGGCAGGAGGCCGTCGCGCAGACGATCCTGCCCATCGCGGCTGAGGTCTTCCAGGCGGCCGGCGGCGCGGTCTACGCCCAGATGGTCGACGCCATCGGCCACGCGCTGCCCTCGGTCGGGTCGCTCGCCGCGGAGCAGTATCTGGCGCAGGCGCGCAACACCTTCGACGACATCGGTAACGACCTGTGGCAGACGGCGCGCAACGAGTTGCTCGACGGCTTCGAGCAGGGCGAGTCCATCCCGCAACTGGCCGAGCGGCTGCGCTCCAGCGCCGGCATGACGGCGAAACAGGCCACGTTGGTCGGGCGCACCAAGGTCATCGAGGCGTCCAACGCCGGCTCGATGGCGACGGCGCGGGCGTCGATGCTCGACATGGTCAAAGAGTGGATCGCGACCATGGACCCGCGCACGCGCCCGACGCACCTCGCCGCTGACGGACAGCGCGTGCCGCTGGCTGAGAAGTTCACCGTGGGCGGCTTCCAGGCCGACTTCCCCGCCGATCCGGACCTTCCTCCATCGATGGCCTTCAATTGCAGGTGCACCGTCGGATATCTCATCCCCGATGACCAGCCCGATTTGGTCCCGATCGACGGCGCGCCGGGCACCACGACCATCGATCGCGCCATCGCCGAGCAGGGCATCGCGCCGCCGGACGGCACGACGACGGTGGAGCGCGCGCTCGAGGTGCAGGAAGCGTTGCCGCGACTACCCGGCACTGACGTCGATCTCGGCGGCGAGTTGGTTGAAGCGTCAACTATCGTGCGCCCAGTGCTTGCGCGCGCAAAGACCGAGCGCGAGCTCCAGGCCGCGTGGCGCGCCGAGTTCCAGCGCATCGCCGGCCGCGACGTGCTCATCCAGATGCCGCCCAACGCCTCGCTCAAGACCATGTCGCAGTACGCCGAAGGCACGCTGCAGGCGTTGGAGCGTTTCCCTGAGGCGAAGATCGGCGAGATCTCGTGGTGGAGCGCGCCTGGCAAGGCGTACGCGCAGGTCACCCCCGGCGGTCGCCATGGCTCAACCCTGCAGTTCAACGCCTGGTGGGCCAGCAACGACAACCGGGCCAAACTGCTGCGCGCCATGCGCGGCGACACGAAAGGCTGGGACGAGGGCCGCAGCGCCTGGTCGGTGCGCAATGCCACCAACCCGACCTCGACGGCCTATCACGAGTTCGCGCACGTGCTCGACCTGGAGAACCTGGGCGGGCGCGTCGGCCCGCAGGCGCTGGCTGTCGTGCGTCGCAACGCCATCCGCGAAGGCGTCGACGAGGACGCGTTGGTCAGCCGCGACATCTCAATCTACGCAGGGTCGGACGTCAACGAGATGATCGCCGAAGCCTTCACCGACGTCATGATCAACGGTCCGCGGGCCTCGCTGGTCTCGCGCGAGATCTACGACCTGATGGCGGTCGAGTACCGACGCGGCGGCTTCAATCTGCGCCTCGGCCCGGTCGACGCCGACGTCGACGTCTTCCCACGCCTGCCGGCGTCGCGTCTCAACTCGATGACCGTGGCGCAGTTGCGTGCGCTGGCCGGCGAGCGTGGCGTCACGATCCCGCCCGGGGCACGCAAGGCCGACCTAGTGCGACTGCTCGACGAAGGCGACGCGGCCGTCCCGGACATCCGCGCCGTCGCCATCGAGCGCGTCAACACCCTGATCAAAGACATCCCGGCCGGCACTCCAGGCCAGTTCCGCAACAAGGTCCGCGACGAGATGCTGCGCCAGGCCGAGATCGCACCAACCGCCGTGCGCGACCTGCTGGGCATGAAGATCGCCACCAGGGCCGAGTGGCGGGAACTGCACCACGAAGGCATGGACCCGCAGGCCATCTACGTCTTCAACCGTGGCCGCATGTACTTCTCGCCAACCTGGGCCGAGGACAACGCAGCGGCGAGGGCGACCGCTCGGTCGGCCTTCGAGAACGACCGGGTCGCGTGGTCCTTCCCCGACTTCAACATGCGCAACCTGGACGTGACGGCAGGCATTCTGCGCCACGAGTTCGGCCACCACGTGGCCGGCAACTTCCGGTCGGACGGCTGGACCGACGCGCGACGTCGTCGGGTGCTCGTCCCACTCGCCGAAGAGCTCAACGTCGCGGCGCCCACGACGACGGACATCAGCGCCTGGTTCGCCAGCAGTGATGTCCAGCGCGCTGTTCGTCGCCTGATCTCCCCACGCGCGGCGGACAGCCCCGACGAGATGTTCGCCGAACTGTGGGCCGTCTACTCGGGTCGAGGTGCCGAAGCGTCCGCCATCGCGCGACGCATGGGTGTCATCATCCGCGACACCTGGGAAACGCCCGCCGTTGTCGCCAAGCCTGTCGCCTCGGCCACGTCCAAGCTCACCGTCACCGCTCTGCGCAAGCTGGCCAAAGAGCGCGGCATCGACGTGCCGGCCGGCATACGCAAGCCGGATCTGGTCAAACTCATCGACGAGTCGCCAAGCGCCAGGGCGCGCGTGCTCGATGTCGGGAACGTGCGTCAAGGCGAGGCTGCGCTGAGGTCAACGCAGAGCGTTCAGGACGCATTGCATCGGGCCGAGTTGTTGCCGCGCGCGCAGGGCGGGATTCGACCGCGCGAGATGTTCGCCCTGCAGGACACTGTCTATGATCCCGACTTCGGCTATGCGAAGAACGGCTATCGGGACATCAACCGTGGCTTGCAATTGGCGCGGGGCGGAGATCTTCCCGCCGATATTCGTCAGCGAGTCGAAGACCTTGACCGCGTCATAGGTTTCGGATCGGTGCGCGACGAGGTTGTGCTCTATCGCGGCATTGCCCGGCCTGAACTGCTGACCGGTGGGCGAGAATTGCGCCTTGGCGACGAGTTCACCGAGTATGGCTATAGCTCAACGACCGTCAGCCTTAAGCACGCCGACGAGTTCGCCAAGGGTCGATCCACGCCTCTCGACGAGCGCACCGGGAAGCCAGAGCATCCGACGGTGGTTCGTTTCATCGCCCCCAAGGGTCAGCACGCAATCCAGGTCTCGGATCTGGATTTCCCTGGCGTCGGCGAGGTATTGCTACCGCGAGGCATGTCTTATCGCGTCGTCGCTGATCGTGGCGTCATCGATGGCGTTCATCACTATGACGTCGAGATCGTGCCGAGCGCTGCCCCGCAACTCACCCCGGCGCAGATCCAGCGTGCGGCGGCCAGGGCGCGCAACGCGCAGATCGAATCGTCGGCCGGCACAGCACGCCTGCTCGCCGAGGTCGACGAGATCATCGCCAAGGGGGCGAACAGGACTGCGTTGCGTCAGACGCTCGACGACGCGCTGATCGCCCCCGAGCAGCTCTTCGCCGGCGCCGACCCGGCCGTGCTTGACGCGCTCAAGACGGCGCTGGCCACTGGCGACATGGCGAAGCTGAAGGCGGCTGTGACGCGCCTGTCGACGAAGGCGAAGATCAAGGTCGTCGGGGGTAAGGCCGGGGCGAAGGTCAAGTTTGACGCGGACACCATGGAGGGCGTCGGCGGCATCGACATTCCGGCCGGCGCGCAGGTGACCGTGGTCCGTCGAGGCTCAACGGTGACCATGCCTGACGGCGAAGTGGTGACGCTGGAGAAGGCACGCGTGACGCCTGTCGCGTCGGCCACGCCCGATGTCCCGACGATTCCGGGCCTGACGCGTCAGACCGGCAAGCCGGCATCGCCATCCGTCAACGCCAAGGCGACCAATCCGAATTATGGGTCGACGCAGAATGGCGAGACCTATCGCGCAGCCGGCAAGGCTGGCGAGCGTTATACGCCGGACATGGGGCCGCTGCCGTGGGGCGCCTACGAGGAGAACTGCAGCAACGTCGTCTACGCCTTCGAGATGCGGATGCGTGGCTACGACGTCGAGGCCGCGCCGCTCGACGTGCTCGACAAGTACGGCTACGCGGCCGGTCGCACGTACGACGAGATGGATCAACTCTTGGCGGTGGCGTGGCGCCTTCCCGGCGGCAGGCCGCACGGGCGCTCGCTGAACGGTCAGACGTGGCGATCGTTCGCCGAGATTGACACCGAGATCGAGCAGTGGCCAGAGGGCGGCCGGGGCATGATCTTCGTCGGCAAACACATCTTCAACGTCGTTAAGGTGCGCGGCAAAGCGCAGTACACCGAGGCGCAATTCGACGCCAACGCCACCCGCAACGTGACCGCGCTCTATAAGAAGAAGTACAAGAGCGCAGGGCTATTCTCGGGGGGACTGCAAGAGGCCAAACTGGTGCGCTTGGACGACCTTGAGCCAACCGACAGGATTCTTGAGGCGGTGCAACCTAGATGATCACCTTCGAGCAGGCCCGTCAAACGGTGCAGCGTCGCTGGCCCGACTACAAGATCGCGCCTTACGGCTACGAAGGCCACACCGACTGGTTCCTCGTCCTGTCGCCGGAGACGGTGGGCGGCCGCATTCCGGCCGTGTCCAAGTCGACGGGCGCCGTGCGCTGGATCAACGAGAACGCCGACGAATACGACCAGAACGCCCTGGTCGGCAAGCCTCCGACGTCGCGCCCATGACCGCCAGGCCCCAGGCTCAGTGCGGCGCGTGTGAACGCATGCGCTCGCCGCTGTCGCCGGAGAACGTCGCCGGCCTGCGACGCCCGTTCTGCGCCGCCTTCCCAGCCGGCATCCCCGACGACATCTGGCAGAACGAGGTCGACCACCGTAAGCCCATCGTCGGCGACCACGACTTGCAGTGGATCTCGCGCGACGGCGCCCCCTTCCCGACCTACGCCTTCGCGCCCGGCGTGCTGGATACTGGGCCTATGGTTTCGATGACCGCGGCGGGCAACGAGGCGCTGACCGGCGCGATGATCGCGCTCGTGCCACGCGACGAGGACGCGGCGCGCCTAGCGGTCGAAGGCGGCGAGGCGCAGGGCGAGTTGCACTGCACGCTGGTCTACCTGGGCGACGCGGTCGACATCGACCAGGACGTGCGCGACGATCTCGCCGCCTGGGCGCGCGAGATCGCCAAACAGTGGTCCAGCGTCGAGGCCGACGCCTTCGCCCCGGCGCTGTTCAACCCGACAGGCGACGAGCCGTGCGCGGTGCTGGTGCTCTCCGGCAACGACCTGGACGAGTTCCACCAAACCGCGCTGGCCGACGTCTCCGAGATCTACGACCTGCCCGAGCAGCACCAGCCGTTCGTGCCCCATACGACTTTGATCTATACCGAGCCAGCCGGGCTCGCCACGCTGATGCTCGAACTGATCAATCGCGCTGGCCCGGTCGTCTTCGACCGCATCCGACTCGCCTACGCCGGCGAGATCACCGACATCCCACTCGGCGACATCGTCGCTCCTGCACAGGCTGTGGACGAACCTGTGGATGAGGTCGTCGAGCCAGAGTCGGTGGTCGCGTCGGCAGCGCCAGCGCGCGAAGAGTGGGACGGCTGCCCTCGCGGGTTCCACGCGGCACATACCGGAGCGTGCCCCCCGGCGCTATGATCTCGCCATGCAGCCCGACGAGCCCGTAGTCGAAGCTGAGTACAACACGCCCTGCTACGGGGTGGCCTGCGTCGAGGGCGTCCCCGACGGCTCCATGCCGCGTCGCCAGTTCGCGCCGGGCGGCATGACCTTCGCGGCAACCCCGTTCAGTCTCAAGATTCAGATGGTCGAGGCGCCCGGCCACGACGGCGCGATGATCGCCGGACGTGTCGACGCCATGTGGCGTGACGGCGCTCTGATCCGCTGGGTCGGCTGCATGGACTCGGCTGGCGTCGTCGGCCGCGAGGCCGAGCGACTGGTTGGTGGCAAGTTCGTCACCGGCGTGAGCATCCTCGCCGACGACATCGAGGAAGCTGACCTTGAGTACGTCTACCCGCAGATGGCCGAGCCGGTCGAGTTGCTCGAAGAGCTCGGCGAGTCCGAGGGCGAGATGGCGCTGGACGTCATGCCAGAGCCGACCATGGAGATCTGCCACGCCGGACGCGTGCGTTCGCTAACTATCGTCGCCGAGCCGGCCTTCGTCGAGTGCTTCATCGCGCTGGGCGAGTCGCCGCACCTGCCGCCGATGTCGCCGCCCGACGAAGAGGTAGTTGCCACTGCGCCAGCCATGAGCGCCGCGACCTGGGGTGACAACGTCGTGACCGCGGCCGGCTACACCATCACCATCCCTGAAGTCTGGCCGGAGTCGTGGTTCGAGGAGCCGACCGAGCTGCCGCCGTTCGGCGCGCTGCACATCACCGCGTCCGGGCGCGTCTTCGGCCTGCTCGCGCCGGCGCAGGTCGACCACCGGGCGTTCCGGGCGCAGGGCAAATACGTGACGGCGCCCAAGGGCGTCGACTACTCCGAGTTCCAGAACAAGCCGGCGCTCGTCGCCGGCGCTGACGGCGGCGTGTACCGCATCAACGCCGGCGCCATCACCTTCGACTGCGGCCACGCCTCGCCGGTCGACCCGCGTCGCGCCGACCCGGCCTGGGCCTCCCAGCACTACGAGAACTCGTGCTCGATCGCGGCACGCGTACGCGTCGGCGAAAACCGGTACGGCACGTGGGTGGCCGGCGCGCTGCTGCACGGCATCGACGCCGACACGGTCGAGCGCATGATGGCCTGCGCGCTGTCAGGCGACTGGCAGGGCGGGCGACTCAAGGCGGCGCTGCTCGTGCCGGTCGAGGGCTTCCCGCGTGCCGCGACAGCCTCGGTGCGTGTGCGCGAGGACGCCATCGTCGCCTCGTCGGTGCCGGTGCGCTTCGAGGAGCCTGAGCCGCCGGTCGATCTGGGCGCGCTGTTCGACCTGATCGCCAGCGCCAACGGGCGCGACCCAGCGACACGCCTCGACGAGTACGCTCGCGAACGTTTCGCCGACTACGTCGGGGAGCGTGTCGCGTGATTCTTTCGGGCAAAGGTCGCATGCGCATCACGAAGCTCGACGCCGACGGTCAACCAACCGGCGAGCCGTCCTTCGTTGACAACGCAAGTTTCACCACAGATCCGTCTGATTGGCGCATGGAGGAGGTGTGGAGGCACTTCTGTAACGTCGAAGCCGCGTTCGGTGAAGCATTCGCCGCCGAACGTGACGCGATCCGCGTCGAAGCGACGGTCGGGCGGCCGATCCGTGAGATTGGGTCATGATGGGGAGTGATTAGTGATGTCATGTGGACCATGCGCGGCGGCGGCTAAGCGTCGTGCCGAGGAGGCCGCGCGTCAGGCCGAAGCTGAGGCCGAGGCGGCACGCCAGGCCGAGAGCGTCAAGGCTGCGTAGCAAAACAGATCATTAGCGTCTACGATGACGAGCAACAAACCTGGCGGCATCCGGGGCAAGTGTTTACGCACTCCCTGAAAGGGATGTCCCATGCCGAAGGCGAACGCCACGGGTGCCGGCGATGCGGGCACCCCCTTCACCCTGCCCGCTGACCTGAGCTCGCAGACCGTCGAGCAGATCGCTGAACTCCTCACGGCGGCCAACGCCGAGATGGACACGCTGCTCGCCACCAAGGACCCGGCACACCTCGGCCGGCTTGGTGAGTTGTCCGCGGCGCGCAAGACGCTCAAGACACGCTCGACCGAGCTCGCCGCCGAGCAGGCCGAGATCGACGCCCAGTTCCAGGCGTACGCCGAAGAGCTCTCCGACTCCGGCGACGGGACCGAGGGCGAGAACGGCGAAGATGGCGATGGCGGCGACGGTGCCGGCGACGACGAGCCGGTGGTCATCGAGGGCGAGGTCGTGGCGCCCACGCAGACGCCGGCACCGCAGACCGTGGCCGCCTCGGCACGCCCGACCGGCGGCGCCCGCACCGGCGCCCGCGATCTCGGCGGCGTCAACGGCCCGCGCCACAGTCTCAACCCGTCGCTGTCCGGCGCCCGTTCGCTCGCGCCGCCACAGGAGGCGCCGCGCCAGGAGTTGGCCATCACCGCCAGCACCGGCCTGCCCGGACAGTTCGAGGCCGGCGCGCGCATCTCCAGCATCCAGCAGCTCGGCCAGCTCGCCGAGCAGCGCGTGCGCAACATGGGCGACGCCGGCGGCCGTTACAACGCCCGCCGCTCCGGCGACCCGTACGGCGGCGTGCAGATCGCCTCGATCGCCAACCAGTACGAGACGTTCATCCCGGCCAACGCCAACCCCGACGTGGTCTACGCCTACCAGGAGAAGGTTCGCCGGCAGGCCAGCGCGGGACAGATGGAAGCCATGGTCGCCGCCGGCGGCTGGTGTGCCCCGCTCATGCCCCGTTACGACTTCTTCAACATCGCCTGCGAAGACGGCATGATCGACCTGCCGACCTTCGGCGCGGAGCGCGGCGGCGTGCTCTTCCCGGTCAGCCCGTCACTGGCCGACACCTTCAGCCCGGCGCTGCCCTGGTACACGGCGTTCAGCAACGAGACGGTGCCATGGCTGTGGACCAACGAGGACGACATCCTCGCGGTCACCGGCTCGCCGACCAAGCCGTGTATCCGGGTGCCCTGCTCGGACATGACGCCGATCCAGCTCGAGTGCTACGGCATCTGTCTGACGGCTGGCAACCTCGCCGACAACGCGTGGCCCGAGTCGACGCGCAACTTCCTGCGCCTGCTCATGGCCGCCCACTACCACGCGCAGAACGGCCGTTACATCTCGCAGATCTCCGCCCTGGCCGTCCAGGTCACGGGCTGCACGGCGGCCGGCTCCGGCGCGGCGGCGCCGATCCTCGCCACCGCCGAACTCGCGGCGATCGACTACCGCAACAAGTACGGCATGTGCGACACGGACGTCATCGAGTGGGTCTTCCCGCGCTGGGTCCGTGGCCCGATGCGTGCCGACCTGGCCAAGCGCACCGGCGTCGACCTGCTCAACGTCACCGACGCCGACATCGCCCGCTGGTTCGACACCCGCGGTATCCGCGTGCAGTTCGTCGCGGACTACCAGGTGCGCGCGGGTGGCCAGCCCGGCGCGGCGACGCCGATCACGCAGTACCCGTCTTTCGTCAGGGGCCTCATGTACGCGGCCGGCACGGTGGTGCGCGGCAACGGCATGACGCTCGACCTGGGCGTCGTGCGTGACTCGACGCTCAACGCGACGAACGACTTCACGGCAGCCTGGATGGAGGAGTGCCACCTGATCGCGCAGTTCGGTCACGAGGTGCGCGAGTACACCATCAACATCTGCCCCGACGGCACCACTGGCGCGGCCGACCTCACAAGCTGCTGCCCGTAACGATCTACCGATGCTCGGCCTCCAAATCCGAGCACAACGCAGAGGTAACGGACGAAGGGGGTGTGACCGATGGCAGCACCTAGGGCGTTGGTCGCACCTCCCACGTTCAGCGACCGCAACTTCGGCCTGCTCTCCGTCGTGCAGGCACGTTACGACGAGCCCGACTCACACTGGCGAAACGGCGTCACCTGGCAGGACCAGTGCGGCATCGCCCTGTCGACCTTCAGTCCGTACTGCTCCGGCGGCGTCGAGGTTCCGCAGGCCAAGACAGCGACCGCCAGCGTCGAGACTTTCGGCGCGCTGCCCTTCACCGCCTACGGTCGCGTCGACTGCTCGCCGGTCGGCTACACGCAGGAGGAGCAGCGCTCGCGCGCCGTCGAGGCCCTGACCCGCTCGGAAGGCCAGCAGGTCGAGGTCGTCTTCTCGACCGGCACGGCGGGCGGTGTCGTCAACAAGGTCTATCCACACCTTCAGTCCGATGCCGCGGTACTCGACCCCAGTGACTCCAGCATCAGCCTGCAGTGCGCGGCGACGCCGGTCAGCGGCGCGGCCACCTTCGAGATCACCGAAGGGCTTGGGCTGCTCGAGGCGCTGATGGCCAACTGCTGGTTCGGTCAGATCACGCTGCATGTGCCGTTGCAACTCGCGCCGCGCATGATCTCCTCAGCGCTGGTCAAGGCCGACGGCGCGCAGATGAAGACGATCAATGGCAACCTGGTCGCCTTCGGCGCCGGCTACAACGGTCGTTCGCCGGCAGGTGTAGCTACGCCGGGCGTGGCCTGGATCTACGCCACCGGTCCGGTCTTCGCCTACCGCTCGACGCCGGAGCAGTTCACCTACAAAGAGTCGTTCAACCGCGAGACCAACACGGCCGAGCTGATCGTCGAGCGTACCTACGTTCTCGGCTTCACCTGTTGCTGCATGTACGCCGTCCCGATCCTCGTCACCGGCGGCGTGCCGCTCTAACGGAAAGGTCCAACCATGGCAGCCAGCCTTCTGTGCGACGCCCCGGCGCAGGGGTTGGTCGTCCGTCTCATCCTTCTCGACGCGTGCGGCGTGCCGATCACCGGCTCGTCGTCGGCCCAGGTGGTCTGGGACGGCTTCACGCAGGTCGCCGTCTCGCCGCAGTACGACACCGGTGACCGCAAGATTTCGCGCAAGGCCAACGGCACGCTCTGCCAGAACTACAAGCTGCCCGACCAGTTCACCAACGACGAAGTCACGATCGACTTCTGCGGCTGGAATCCCGGCCTGCTCACCACGACCATCGGAGCGCGACTACTGACCGGCAGCACCACGCCGACCGGGTCGGGCTACGCGCACGGCACCTGGTCCAACGCCTCGCCGACGCATTGGTCGCTGGAGATGTGGGGACCGCCCGACCCGGCCTCGTGCGCAGGCGGTGGCACGCCGCGGTACTCGTACTGGTTCTGGCCGCACCTGTCCGACGGGAAGAAGGGCGACTACACGCTCGGCCCAGACCCGACGACGCTACAGATCATCGCCAACACCTACGACGGGTCACCGCAATGGACGGCCGGCGCCGCGTGGCTCGTCGACGCCATCGTGACCGGCGACCACCAGGGCAAGATCCTCACCACAGTGGCGCCGCCGGCGTCGACCTGCGCGATCCTGGCGTACCCGTAAGATCTCCTCGGTGGGAGCGCGAGGGCAGACGAAGCGGCCACGGGGCGGATCGTCTGCCCTCAGCGTCTAACGGGAGGTGAGCGGGCATGACAGCTACACGCGGGCCGTGCTCACCGTGGGACCCGATCTGGTGCTGCGACCTGACGTCGGAGTCGCCCATCACCACCGGCCAGGCGCTGCAGGTCGCCACCGAGATCCTCTACAACCTGTCTGGGCAGATCTTCGACGCCTGCGAGTTCACCATCCGGCCGTGCCGGCGCGAGTGCAACGACGACGCGTTCTGGGGTGGCCTGGGCGGCTGGGGTGCGTCGTGGGGCTGGGGTGGCTTCGGGTTCTGGCCCATGCCGGCGCTGATCGGCGGCAACTGGTTCAACTTGACCTGCGGCGGCTGTAGCGGCACCTGCTCGTGCACCGAGTTGTCCGAGGCGCTGTTGCCTTCGCCGGTCTCGTCGATCGTCAGCGTGAAGCTGGACGGCGTGACGCTGCCGGCCAGCGGCTACCGCGTCGACGATTTCCGCAAGCTCGTGCGCCTGGGCGGCGAGCACTGGCCGGAATGCCAGGATCTGACGCTGGCCGACACCGAGCCGAATACGTGGTCCGTGACGTTGGTGGTCGGCGAGGCCGTGCCGGCGCTCGGCTCGCTCGCCGTCGGACAGTTGGCCTGCGAGATTCGCCGCTCGTGCATCGACGAATGCGCCATCCCCCGCACCGCCTCGTCGATCACGCGCCAGGGCGTCACCATCGACCTGGTCACCATCACCGAACTGCTGCGCAACGGGCTGACCGGGCTGCGCTGGGTCGACCAGTTTGTCTCGGTCTACAACCCGCGCCGCCTGATGGCGCCGCCGCTGGTCTTCGACGTCGACGGCGAGCGCTACCGTCGGACCAACACATGATCATTGATCTGACGTCGCCCAACTTCGCCGCCATCGTCACAGGCCTGGGCGTGTGCATCATCGACGCGTTGGAGCAGACGCCGGCCGGCGCGCCGACGCGTCAGTGCCTGCTCGTTCCGACCCAGCTCATCCCGTGGGACAACTGCGACTGTGGCGGGCAGTACGCGGCGGCCATCCAGCAGACCTACGGGTCGGACTCGCCGCCACAACCGCTGGTCGCGACGTGGGCGAAGTGCGCCTCGACCTGGACACTGGCGGAAGTGCTGTTCTCCGTCACGCGCTGCGTGCCCACTCTGGACGAGCAGGGGAGGCCGCCGCCCTGCGACGCCGAGCTGGCCGCGGCGCTCACGCTGGAGAACGATCGCACCGCGGTGCGCCAGGCGCTGATGTGCTGCCTCACCGAGCTCTACGCGGCAATCCCGCCTGAGATCGGCTTCTGGTCGCTGGGGCCGTCGGTGACGGTCGGCGAACTGGGTGGGTGTGCCGGCGTGGAGACGACGGCCATCATCGGCGTACGGACCGGCTGCGGGTGTTGACGTGGCCGTCGTGTCGTACTCGCATCGCCTCGACACCGCCGCGATACGCAACCTGCTGACTTCGCGTCAGGGTCCGATCGTGCGCGACCTGCTGCGCCGTGGTCTGCTCGTCGAGACGCAGGCCAAGCGCAACCTGGGCGGCATCGGCGGACCGAAGCGCGTCGACACCGGTCGCCTGCGCGCGTCGATCAACACCAGCCTGGTCACGCGCGACGGCGTCCCGACCGTGCTGGTGGGCACGAATGTGCGTTACGCGATGTGGGTGCACAACGGCACCGGCATCTACGGGCCGTCGGCGCGCCCGATCAGGCCACGACGCGCGCAGTTCCTGCGCTTCCGGCCGCGCACGTCGCGACGCTTCGTCTACGCACGCCAGGTCAAGGGCATGAAGCCGAACGCGTTCCTCAAGAACGCCCTGTCTGCGGCTCGGCGCTAGTCGATGCCGTTGTCGTTGAGCGCCTTCGCCTGATCCTCCAGCCACGCCAACCGCTCGCGCGCCTTCTGCTCGCCGCCGTTGGCCGTCAACTCGACCACGAAGGCGCGCGCCAGGATGTGATGCGGCACGTGCTCAAGGCGCTCGTACATCCGGTCCGCCCACTCGCGCGCCGACTCCGCTTCGCCACTGATCGAGTCCATGATCGAGGCGATGAGGTCGGCGCGCGTGGCGTCGGTCAACTCCCAGGCGGCCTCATCGCGCTCGCGCACCTCTTCGTCGGTGAGCAGTGGGCGTGAGCGGTAGGGCTCGTCAGACATCACGACACCGCCGCCTGGTCGACGCTGGGTCGCAAAGTGATGTTGCAGCGAGCCTGATGCAACCAGCCGCGAGCCGATACCGCGTAGATGGCATGAGCGGTCGCGTCGTCGACGACGAAGTCGCCAACACTCGGCACGTGCTGCGCATCGTGCCAGACCCAGGCCACTTCGTCGGCTCGGTCTGCGTGGTAGAACCAGACGGCCAGACGCCTCGGCGTCTGGCCGCTGCGTAGCGGGCGCTGAGAGTCGACCGCGATGCCACTGACGCCGGGCGCCGGGTCGGGCTGATCTGTCATCGTCATGCCCCTCACGCTACGACGAACCTAGTGACACGTCAAGTGGTCAGTGTGGCGCGTCGAGCGTACAGTGACGATATGGTGACATGGCGACGGTTCCTGCGTGAGTTCTGGTGGCTGGCCGGCGTGACACGCCTCGGCTGGGTGCTCGACGCCGTGATGTTCCCTGGTAGCCGATCCTGGCACGCCATCCGCGATGCCCGGCACTCACCATTAGATCGTTCAACGATCTAGACTCTGCCCATGACCGCACCCAACCCCGTGGGCGACGCCCCGGCAGTTGATGCCGACGGCGTGCGCGACTTCACCATCAGGCGAGCACCGATCAAGTTCCGCATCGACGATGACGTCTTCGTTCTGCCCAACACGATGGCCATCCCTAAGCTGCGCAAGTTCGCCGCGATGCGGGTGGACCTCGGTGACACGGTCGGCCTCCTGCAGTCAGACGACGGCGTCGACAAGCTGCTCGACGTCATGAGCCGCATGTTCGGGCTCATCATCGGTGGCGAGCACGGCAGGCGCTTCGTCGAGCGCCTCAACTCCGGGGGCGAGCTCGACGACCCGCCGCCGATCGACCTGATCAAACAGGCCATGCCGGTGCTCAACTTCGTGCTGGAGTCCTACGGCATGCGCCCTACGGAGCCGTCCTCGGCCTCACTTCCTGGGTCGACGGACGGGCAGACGGACACCCCGAGCGATGGCACCTCTTCAACGGATGGTGCATCGCCAGAGGCATCCGACACCTAGAACTGGATCCGGCCGACTGGCTGGATCTTCTGCACGCCTGGCTACTGGAGGGGGTGCCACACGAGCAACGCGACCACATCACGGCCATGCTCACCGGACCACTCGACCAGTACGCCATGCCCGAAAAGCCGGCGCCGGCGCCACAGCTACGACCGCCGCCGTGGTCACGCATCACGCCGGTACAGATCGAGTTCATGCGCAAGGTGAGGCAAGAGCAGGCACAACAGGACCAGTGACAGCCAGGGGGGTGGCCTGTGTCGCAGCCGATCGACACCGCGTCGGTCGCCATCGTCCCCGACTTCAGCGGCTTCTCCAGGCAACTGAAGGCGGGAATCGACACTGCCCTGCGACAGATGGTCGGCGAGGTCGACCGGGCCTTCGAGCAGGTTGAGCGCGCCGCCGGCGAGGCCGGGCGCGACGTCGGGCACGAGTTGCAGCGCGGCGGCGAGGTCGCCGAACGGGCACTGCGCGAAGTCTCGGCGACAGCCAACCGCGAGATGGCCCAGGTCTCGGCGGCGTCCGCAGCGGCCGGCGCCTCGGTACGCGGTCGCCTTGGTGGTGCGCTGAGCTTCGCCGCGTTGGCGCTGGGCGGTGTGGCGCTGGCCGCCGGCGCCGGCCTCGCCGCCATGACGGGCTTCGGCCTCAAGTCAGCCGCGGCGATCGAGCAGACCACTATCGGCCTCGAGGCGCTAACCGGGTCGGCCGAGACGGCGAAGAGTTTCCTCGCCGAGCTCCAGGCGTTCGCGGCGTCTACCCCGTTCGAGTTCGCCGGCGTCGCCGACGCGTCGCGGCGCATCCTCGCCTTCGGCACGTCCGTGGGCATCGTCCGCGAAGAAGTCATCCCCACCCTGACCGTCATCGGCGACCTGGTCAGCGTGCTGGGCGGCACGCAGCAGAACGTCGACAGTGTCGTGCGCGCCCTGTCCCAGATGGCGTCCAAGGGCAAGCTGAGCCAGGAGGAGATCCTCCAACTCGCCGAAGCGCTGCCGGGCTTCAACGCCAACGCGGCGCTGGCCGCCCAGTTAGGCATACCCGTCGCCGACGTGCTCGACCTCATCAGCGCCGGCGGCGTCGACGCCACGACCGGCATCAACGCGCTACTCGCCGGCATGGCCCAGTTCCCTGGCGCCGCGGGTGCCATGGCCGCCCAGGCGCAGACCTTGATGGGCGTCTTCTCGACGTTCAAAGACACCATCTCGATCGCGCTGTCCAACGCCTTCCAGCCGGTCATCCCAGAGATCAAGTCGGCTCTGTCGGATCTGACGCCGGTGCTCGGCGATGCCATCGGGCAACTCGCGCCAAGTCTGGGCAACCTGCTGTCCGGGCTCCTGCCGCTGGTCGGCCAACTCGTCCAGGGCATCGTTCCGATCCTGACGCCGATTCTCGACGCCCTCGGTCCGGCGCTCGAGCAGATGGGTCCGAGCCTTGTCCCGCTGGGCGAGGCTCTCGGCCAGCTCGTCGTCGCGTTGGTGCCCGTCCTGCCGCTCTTCGCCGAGTTCCTGGGCGTGCTGGCGCAGTTGGCCATCCCGCTGCTCAAGCTGCTCGCCGCGGTCCTGATGCCACTCACGCCGGTGCTCAACTTTATGGCCAGGGCCATCGGTGAGGTCGGCAAGGCGTTGGCGATGATCGACTGGACGGCCGTGGGCGCCGCCATCGCCAACTTCTTTGTGGTCGCCTGGCAGAAGGTCAGCGGCTTCTTCGTCGGCATCTTCAACTTCTTCACTGAACTATCCGCCAAGACCAACGAGACCTGGCAGAGGTTCACTAACGTCATCGCCACGCGCATCGCCGAGGTGATCATTTTCGTCAAGAGCCTGCCGGGCAAGATCCTGGAGACGCTCGGCAACCTCGGCGCGCTGCTCGTCAACGCCGGCAAGAATCTCGTCCAGGGCCTCTGGAACGGCATCTCGTCGCTCGGCGGCTGGCTCTACAGCAAGGTCAAGAGCTTCGTACTGGACAACACGCTCGGCGCGGCAAAGAAGCTACTGGGCATCTCCTCGCCGTCCAAGGTCTTCGCCGACGAGGTCGGCGCCATGATCCCGGCTGGCATCGAGCAGGGCGCCATGGCGGGCATCTCCGATCTACAGCAGTTGCTCTCGCCGATCGTGCCCAGCGGCGGCACCGGCACGTCGGGCGGCAACGTGACCAATCTCGGCGGCCTGGGCAACGTGATCGTGAACATCACCTTCGCCGGCGTCGTACCCACCGAGGGCGAAGCGCGACGCACCGGCGCCGCCGCGGGCGCCGGAATCGCCAGCGAGTTGCAGCGGCGCCTGGTCGGCCTCGCGGTAAGGACGGCCTGACATGGCGAACTACAACCCGCACTCACCGCAGATCCTCGGCGAGGAGTGGGTGCCGATCCGCGACGAGGATGTCGCCTTCTCGCCCAGCGTCAACGCCGTCGAGCTCGGCCACAGCTTCGATCTGGATACGTCCCGCCAGGTCCGTGACGCCCGCTTCTACGCTCACGAGTTGCCGGCGCCCGCGGTGGCCTACCAGACCGCGCTGTTCGGCATCTACCCGTACGGGCTCGAGGATCAGTCTGGCCCGATCAGTCAGGTCATGATCCCTGTCAGCAATGGCGGCGTGACCGGCACGGGCTTGCAGATCGCTGGCGCCTCGACCGTGGCCGAGGCGTTGCTCCTCTCCGGTGATGGCAAGTACATCCTCGCCGACGGATCAAACGTGAGCCCCACGAATCTGGTCATGTTCTTCAACACCGGCCAGTACTCGCAGCTATTGCAGGGCAAGCGCATCTTGAACGTCTCGCTGCTCTACGTCGGCTGGGCGCGCGACATCAACGGCTCCAACGCCACCGTTCCTTTCGTTGATCCCGACCCGCTCACGCCCGCGACGGTCTTCCGGCTCACTAACGACGCCGCTACCCAGACGATTACCTATAGCCGGTTCTTCGGCGCCAACACCGGCAATCTTTGGGACCTCAACACGTCGATACCGCCGTCGTCCGGCGATCCGGCCTACGGCGCACGGGAGGCCGTGCTCAACCTGGGCGACGTCAACCTCTGGTGGTCCACTGCGGTCGCGCCGTCGGCCACCACGGACGTCATGCCGTACCGGTACGCCGACCTGTTGCGCTTCGACGCATCCTCAGCCAACCGCATCAACTCGCGTGTGATCTTTCAGGTCCCCAATATCAATAGCTCCAATACGCAGATCTTCATCGACTATTTCGCCATGCGCGTCATCTACTGCGAGGAGCAGCGCGTCGTTTATGGCGGCCGGCGCAACGGCTTCGGCAACCTGAACTACGGCGCCAACCCGGTGACTCTGCGCAACCCGGCGCACACCGCTGATCCGATCCTGCCCGCCGGGCGTTACGTCCAGACTCTGTCGTGGGTCAACCCCGGCGACATCGACTTCGGCGGCGGAACGGTGTCGGAGTTTCCGGAGCTCAACGGGCTGCGTCGCCTCTACGAGATTCCGTCGTTCAACGGCGTGCAGCTCAATATCCCGTTCCCGCCGGAAGAGCGCCTCGGCGACGTCTTCACCAGTAAGGTAACCGCGGTTCTGCCGCAACTCTCGCTGCACGCGTCGGGCGGGGCGCTGACCGAGCCGCACGTCTATGGGCGCCAGGTCGCCGCCCAGGTCTACGGCGCCAACACGGCCACCCAGGACATCTACGACGACATCAGTGGCGTCAACGCCGTCTACCCGCAGGTGCGCTACTATGCCCGGCGCTTCGGCGACACGACCATTCCGCTCACGCTCACCGGCGTCGGGGCCTTCTCCGGCTCAAGCGCCTCGGTCAGCGTCGCCGACTTCGACGCCCTGTCGGAGATCATTGACGGCTGGAAAGAGGTCACGCTGCGCTTCGGTACGCCCCCGACCATGGGCGCCGCGGCCGGCAGTCCGGCATGGACCTGGTCGGCCACCAGCGAGACCGCCGGCAACCGCTGGGAGGTCATGGGGGCCAGCGCGCCCGCCGTCTCCGGCGTGCCGGGCAGCCTGCTCCACCTCGCCGCGCAGCAACTCTCCGGCGCCACCTACCAGCCACCGGCCGGCGCGACCAACGAGCTCACCTGGATGCCGCAGGGCATCGGGTCGCCCTACGTGTCCGGCGCCACCGCCGACGTCACATCGGACGCGGTGCTCATCTTCAGCCAGGACCCACCCACCGTCACCGGCGTATCGCTCACCGCGCAAACCCAGACCGTGACCGGAATCGGGTTCGACTGCGGCTCGCTACCCTGCTGCATCCCGTCCGGTATCGCCTACCAACAGATCCAGTGGGGCGCGACAAGCCTCACCAGCCCGGCCCCGGATATCCTCGACACGTTCTCCAGGGTGGCCGCCAACGGCTTCGGCACCGCCGACAGTGGTCAGACGTGGGTGAACACACTGGTCAGCGCAGGGACGGACGCACAGATTTCGGTCAACGGCGCGACAGGTCTGCATACGCCCCAGGGCATACCGCTGGCGATAGTCAACACCATCGGCGCGAACGTGTCGGACTCCGACGCCTACATGACGTATTCCACCACCGCCACCACCGCATCGGCCGAGGTCAGCATCCTGGCTCGGTTTACCGACACCAGCAACTACTACCGGGTCGTCCACAACATCGCCACCAACGCCCTGGTGATTCAAAAGGTCGTGGCCGGCGTCACCACGGCGTTGGCTTCCGGCACGGGCGCCGGCACGACGACCGCTGCCCTACGCGTACGGTTCAGGGTCGTCGGAACGACGTTGCTCGCCAAGTCGTGGCTCGCCAGTGACGTGGAGCCGGCCGCGTGGACCCTCTCGGCCACGGACACCGCGTTGACCTCTGGCGTGGCCGGGCTGCTGACCTATCAGGACACCGCGTCGAAGACGTTCAGCTTCGACAACTTCCAGGTGACCAACCTGAGCGTGGGCAGCTTCGGCGCCTATGAGCTGCAGCGCTGGGATTCCGTTACCGGCGGCGACTTCGAGACCATCATGCTCGCCACCGACCCGGCGCTGGTCAGCTTCAACGACTTCGAGGCGCGTGTCGGCATCACATCCGTCTACCGGATACGGTCGCTCAACGCGCTCAACTTCGCCGGCTCGTGGTCGACCTACGTGTCGGGCGCACCACCGACGCCGGGCGTCATCGGCGGCTGCCCGGACATGACCGGCGCCCTGATCTTCACCAGCAACTCGGCCCAGTCCGGCTACCTCAACGCCGCCTACGTCATGCAGTGGGAGGGCGCGCCCAGCGAGGACTTCGCCCTGCCCGAAGCCGAGATGGTCCAATTCCAGCCCATCTACGGGCGCGACGGCTCGGTCGCTTTCCATGGCACAGAGCGCGGCCTGGAAGCCTTCAGCCGCACAGTGCTGCTGCAGGCCGCGGCGATCGCCCCGGAGCGCCTCGCCGACGCCAAGACGATCCGCGACCTGGCCTGGGCCGACCTGCCATACGTCTGCGTGCGCGACGACATCGGAGACCGATGGTTCGCCAACGTTCGCGTGCCCACCGTGGCGGTGCGCCACAACCGCACCAAGTACATGGCGCGCATCGACATCGTCGAGACGAGCGTCTGCCCGTACCCGGTCAACCCATGACCGCGCCGGCGGTAGGTGCCGCGTGGCCGGGCGTGCGGACGCTGACCACGCAGCCCGTCGTCAAGTCGTTCGACCTGGACGAGTGCGTCGGACAGCGTCAGGCCACCTACCGTTTCGAGTTGACCGACGGCGTCACCGGCATGCGGCTGGGCGACATCCACCCGATCCGGGCGGCCAGTCTCACTCACGACACGTCACGCACCATCAAGCGCCAGCTCGGCCTGGGGCTCACCGCCACCGATACGGCGGCCATCAACACTCTGACCGAGCGCATCAGCCCGTTCATGGTCGTGCCGGGCGCCACCAATCCCGACCACGTCAGCGGTGACTGGCCGCTGGGCCGCTACATGTTCGTCGACGAGTCGCTGCAGATGTATACGTCGGGCGACCTCGGCTCGGAGCAACTCTTCGACGAGATGTTCCTGGTCGACCAGGAGATCACGCGCGGGCTCAACGTGCGTGGGCTAAGCGTCGCGCAGGCCGTCATCGTGACCCTGGACGGCCTGCCGGTCGAACTGGACGCCGAGCCCAGTCCATACACCACCGCTGAAGCCTGGGGCATCGGCGCGCACCGTGGCCAGATCCTCGAGGCGCTGTCGCTGTCCGGCGACTACTGGTCGCCGTGGTTCGACAACGTCGGCCGGCTGCGCTTCCGGCGCACCTTCGACCCCGCGGCGAGTGTGCCAGACCTGGACTTCGATCTGTGGCCGCGTGTCTTCGCCGACCCGCCTCCGTCGAAGGGTAACGACCTGCTGAACGCGCCCAACACGTTCGTGGTCATCTCCAACGCCTCAGCCAGCCCCGACAGTGGGCCGGTAGTGGGGTTGGCCGAGGTGGCGACGACGGCGCCCAACTCGGTAGCAAACCGCGGGTTCGTCATCGCTCAGGTGCTCGACGTGCAACTCTCCGACGCGACGCAGGCCGCCGCGGTGGCGCAGGGTGTCGCGCAGCGCCGGCAGATCTTCGAGCGTGTCACGCTCTCCACGCCGCCCGATCCGCGCCACGACTCGTACAACGTGATCCGCTGGCAGGGTGCCAACTGGCTGGAGCTCGCCTGGTCGCTCAACCTGGAGCAGGGCTCGCCTATGGTTCACGTCATGCGCAAGAGCTACGGCCAGGAGTAGGCCATGAGCCAGCCCGGGCAGGATCAGGCCGACATCACCGCCACGACGATCGAGGCGCTGCGCGCCAACGCCCAACGCCTCGGCCTGATCTGGAACCGGCGCATGGCCGAGGTCAACGACGGTACCGACCCGGCCGCGGTCATGGCCACCTTCGACGGCGACGCCGAGCCGGTGCCCATGGTCAGCATGATCGGAATGGTGTCCGCCGGTCAGCGCGTCTACGTCGACATCGTGCCGCCGGGCGCGAATTTCATCGTCGGCCGGCCGGGGGGGTACAGGTCTCGACAGCTACTGGCGGCCACGGTCGCGTCTGTCACGTTCTCGGGTATCCCGTCGACCATGACCGGCCTACGGCTGCGCTGGCGCGCCCGCATCGACGCCGCGGTCAACCTGCAGTTCATCGGCGCCCGCTACAACAGCGACGCCTCAGCTGTCTACTCGTGGCACTACACGCAGGGCCTCAACGCGACGGCGTCGGCCGCCCCGTTCAGCGCCCAGACCTACGCCATGATCGGATTCTGCACCGGAGCGTCGGCGCCGGCCAACGTCTACGGCAGCGGCGTGGCCAACTTCATCGGCTGGGACATCGCGCTCAACCCGTCGTTCAACCACTACTCTGAGGCGCTCGGCACCGGCGTGGCCAACTTCGCCAGTACCAACGGCGGCGGCGTCATGGCGGCCACTGGCACCTGGACGAGCCTTCAAGTCGTGCCGGCGTCCGGCAGTTTCGTCGCCGGCTCATCCTTCGAGCTGATCGGAGAGTTGCCCTGATGGCCCGCTACCTGCCTTTCGTCGACGCGATCCAGTGGACCGGGACCAACGTCACCGAGATCCGCCAGTTCGTGCGTGCCAACCCCGGCGTGATTAACGACGCGGTGATCCGCGAAGGCGTGCTGTTCCTGACGGTCACGCCCGGCGGCCCGGTCAACTTCGAGACACTGCTGCGGGTCGAAGTGACACAATGGGTGGTCAGGACGGCCGGCCAGGTCTTCGCGCTGGACAACGCGCTGTTCATCACCCAGTACACTCTGGCGCCATGAAGCGCTTTGCGGTCATTCTTAGTCACAACCGACCGGAGCTCTTGCGCCAGACCGTCGAGGCGATCGGCCCGCAGGTCGACATGGTCATCGTCATCGACAACGCCTCAGATCCGCCGGTGCGGTATCAGGACCTGGCCGCCGCCGACCGCAACGTATCGCTGTTCAGCGTGCCCGACCAGCCGCCCAACCTCGCCGCGCTCTGGCAGTTCGGCATTGACCGCGCCGCCAACATGCGCGAGTTGAGCAGCGATGGCGAGCGTGACGAGCCCTGGTATATCGCCTTTCTGTGTGACGACGCGCCGCCGCCCGACCGGTGGTTCCTCGCCGTCACCGACGCCATGGAGGCCACCGGCGCAGTGGTCGGCTGCTCGTCGCCCTGGCCGCACCCCGGCCCGGGCGTCAACGTGGTCAAGACCGCGCCGGACGGCGACATCATGGGGCGCATGCCGGGGTGGGCCTTCGTGCTCGACGCCACGTCAAAGGTCCGTCCGGACCAGTCGATGCACTTCTGGTGGCTGGACACGGATCTTGACCTACAAGCCCGCGCTGCCGGTGGCATGGTCATGACCGGAGGCCACCCCGTGCCGAATCTGCGCCCCGGCGAGTTCACCGCGACAAAGCCCTGGGCGGCCGAGCGCATCGGGCTGGACACCATCGCCTTCGAGAAGCGTTGGGGACCGCGGCCCTGGTGAGGCGTACTTGACGCATCACTAGCGGCGCCGATACCGTTTCCGACCATGGGGTCGCCGCGCATCGTCTACGGGGTCTGCGTCGGGTCGTGGGAGCGTTTCGCGGCCAACGTCGTGCCACGCACGCAGGGCCGCGAGGTCATCGCCATCGCCGGGCACACCTCGATCGCCACGGCGTACCGGAAGATCCAGATGGCGGCGAGACTGCGGGCGGACATCCTGATCCTGCAGCACGACGACCTGGAGATAACCGACCCGGACGCTGAAGCCAAGATCATAGAGGCGATCGCGGGCGGCGCGGATCTGGTCGGTGTGGCCGGCGGCGGCAGCGACGGCGGCATCGCCTGGTGGAATCAGAACCCCATCGGGCACCAACGCACCGACGTGGGCGAGATCGACTTCGGCGTACGTTTCGGCGACGTGCAGGCGCTTGAGGGCAGCCTGATCGCCATGTCGGACTGGTCGAGTTGGCTCCAGTTCGACGACCGCTACCCAGGTTTTCACGGCTACGACGCCGACATCTGCCGGCAGGCCATCACCGAGCGGCGGCGTGTCGCCGTCGTCGACATCGACACACATCACCACACCCGGATGGGCTTCAAGACCGCGCAGAGTCACGAGGACTGGTTGGCCGCCGATCGCATCTTCCGAGACAAATGGAGACTGTCATGAGGCGTGGGACGTGCGGCGGTTGCGGATCTGACGACCTGCGCGACGTGCTCGACCTGGGCGCGTCGGCGCTGGCCGACGACTTCCCCACCACGCGCGGCGCGGCACTGACGCAGAAGCGCCACCCGCTCGGACTGCTGCGCTGCGACGCCTGCACGCTGCTGCAGATCTCAGAACTCGTCAGCGACGAAGAGCTGTGGGGCGGCGAGTACGGCTTCTACACCGGCTCGTCGTGGGTGGCCGCCGAGCACCAGCGCCGCTACGCCGACGCCCTGCTCGCACAGTTCCCGCTGCTCGCCAAGCGACTGACCGTCGAGATCGCCTGCAACGACGGCACGATGCTGCGCCACTTCGCCGCCGCGGGCTGCCCGTCGCTGGGCGTCGACCCGGCCGGCGGACCCGTCGAGGCGGCGCGCAAGGCCGGCCTCGACGTCATCCACGACGGCTTCGGACGCGAGACCGCCGGGCGCATCGTCGACCAGCGCGGTCACGCCGGCCTGGTCGTCGCCAACAACGTCGCCGCGCACGTCGTCGACCTCGAAGATTTCCTAGCCGGCGTCAAGATCCTGCTCGCACCCATGACCGGCGTGGCCGTCCTGGAGTTCCAGTACGTCGTCGATCTACTGCTCGGCAACCAGTTCGACCACGTCTACCACGAGCACCGCCAGTTCTTCTCGCTGCGCTCCTTCGACGCCGCGCTACGCGTACACGGCCTGCGCGCTACCTCGGTCAGTCAGGTCAAACCCCAGGGTGGCTCGCTGCGCGTCGAGGTCCGTCACGGTGTGCACCACGCCGATCACAGCGTCAACAACCTGCTGCGCGACGAGGAATGGCTCAACCGTACCGACAGCATGAGCGGCCTGCAGGGGCGGGCCAACCGCATCCGCCAACGCCTGCTCACCGCGCTACGCGAGTTGGAGGGCGACGGCAAGCGCGTGGCCGGCTACGGTGCCAGCGCCAAGTCGACCACCCTACTCAACTGGTGCGACATCGACGACAAGCTGATCCAGTACATGGTCGACACCACCCCCACCAAGCACGGCCGCTACACGCCGGGCACCGGCATTCCGATCATCGACCCGTCGGCCGACTCGCGCGCTCCCGACGTCTACGTCATGTTCATCCACAACTACCTGTCGGAGGTCATGCGTCGTGAGCAGAGTTTCACCGGCCGATGGTTGGTGCCCGTGCCGGCTCCCGTGATGCTATGAGCCGCGTACTGATCACCGGCATCACCGGCCAGGACGGGCACGCGCTGGCTGAGTTGTGCTTACGCGAAGGCGACGAGGTCTTCGGGCTATTGCGCTGGGTGTCGCGCGAGCGTCGCGCCGGCCTGATGGCCGCCTTCCCGGCGCTGCGCATCATCGACGGCGACCTCATCGACCAGACCTCGCTGGAGCGTGCGCTTGAGCTCGCCGAGCCCCACGTCGTCTACAACCTGGCCGCGCTCGCCTCGTCCGGCCAGTCCTGGGCGCAACCGATGGCCATGGGTGAGATCAACGCGCTGGGCGTGCTCAAGCTGCTCGAGGCCATTCGCGGCGCGGCGCCAAACGCCCGTTTCGTGCAGGCGTCGACCTCGGAGCAGTACGGGCGCGTCAACGAGGTGCCGCAGAGCGAGCGCACGCCGTTCGGGTCGCTGAACGTGTACGGGGTGGCCAAGACCTTCGCACACCAGGCGACGATCAACTACCGCGACAGCTACGGCATGCACGCCTCGACCGCGCTGATGCACAACCACGTCAGCTACCGTCGCAACGCCTACTTCGTCGACCGCAAGATCACGCGGGGCGTGGCCGCCATCGCGGCCGGCTTCGAGACGGAGCTACGTCTGGGCAATACCGAGGCCATCCGCGACTGGGGCTGGGGGCCGGAGTACATGGCGGCCTGGCGCCTGATCGCCGCGGCCGACGAGCCCGGCGACTACGTGCTCGCGACCGGACAGGCGTACAGCGTGCAGCAGTTCGTCGACATGGCCTTCGACGCCGTCGGGCTGCGCTCAGAGCGTTACGTGGTGCGTGACGAGGCGTTCATGCGCCCCACCGACGTCATGGAGCTACGCGGCGACCCGTCCTTCGCCAACAAGACACTGGGCTGGAAGGCCGCCACGATGCTGCCGGAGATCGTGCGACGGATGGTCGAGCACGACGTCGATCTGCTGCGCTCATGAGTCTGCCGCTGGTCTCAATCGTCACTCCTACCCTGCCGGGGCGCGAGGCGCTGCTCATTCGACGCTGCATGGTGTCGATCATGTCGCAGGACTACGAGGGCGAGATCGAGCATGTCGTCGTCAGCGACGCGAATCCGAAGCTGCGAAACGCCTTCGACGGCACACACCTCGTACGGCTGGTCGAGATCGGCGACAACTGGCGCAACGCCACCACCGAGCGCTCCACCGGCGGCGTGGCCTGGATGATCGGCAGTTACCTGGCGCTGGGCGACTTCGTCGGCTTCTGTGGCGATGACGACGAGCTGCTGCCGCATCACGTGAGCGCGCACGTCGAGGCTATGCAGCGCGAGCAGGCCACCTGGTCACTGTCGAAGGTCGAGTTTCGGGCGCACGGCGAGCCGACCGGAATGGTCGTCGGCGACACCAGCTACGCGCTCGGCCATCTCGACGCCACCGGCATCATGTGCTTCAAGGGCGCGCTGGGCGTGGCGCGCTGGAATCCCAACGGCGAGAACGCCACCGATTGGCAGATGGTCAACGGCTGGCGTAACGCCGGCCTGGTCGGCGCGTTCGTCGACGACGTGACTGGCATCCACCACGACGGTTGGCTGATCGGCAAGAGCGGAGTCGCATGAGACAGACCATCTCAGTGATCACGCCGGCGCACCCGGCGAGGGCGCTCAACGGCAAGCTGGCGCGCGCACAGGCCTCGGTGTTGTCTCAGACGCTGCTGCCCGACGCGCACATCATCGCCATGGACATCGACGGGCAGGGCGCCGCGGCAACCCGTCAGCGGGCGCTGATGATGACGCAGACCGACTGGATCGCCCCACTGGACTCTGACGACCTGTTCCTGCCCAAGCACCTGCAGTGGCTCATGCGCCACGCGCAGGAGACCGGCGCGGATTACGTCTACGCCTGGTACAAGCTGCTTCAGGAGTTCCCCGACGGGCGCCAGGTCGTACGCGAGGATGACCCGATCTTCCCCGCCGGGCACTACCTGAACGACTTCAATCCTGACGACCCGATCGAAACCACCGTCACCGTGCTCATCCGCACCGAGTTGGCCAAGGCCGTCGGATACCACGAGCTCGACCGCGGCGAGGCCAACTCGGGCGAAGACTTCGGCATGCTCATGGGCTGCGTCAAAGCCGGCGCGAAGATCGTTCACTTGAGGCGCAAATCGTGGCTCTGGGGCCACGCGTTCTACGAAGACGGCACCATGATGAACACCGGGGGAATGCCAACCCGCGGGGATGCCGTGCGAGGTCAGCGATGAGCGCACGATGGATCATCGACGTGCGAGACGACTACGCCTGGTCGCCGGCCGAGGTCGCGCAGATTTCGAGCGCAATCCTGGCGTGCGTGGCGCCACTTCCCGGCATGGCGATGACCGTCCTGGAGCTTGACGGTGTCAGAATTCTCGATTGGCCCAAGCTTGAGGCGAATGGGAGGAACCTCCCGGACTCCGCCGACGGTAAGGCCACGCTGAGCATGGTCCGCGAAGAATGATCGTCTACGTCTACCCCGCCGACACCTTCGGCTGTGGGTCGTACCGGCTGATCTGGGTCAGCCGGATACTGCGCGCCGCCGGCCACGACGTGCGCTTGACGCTGCCCGGGCCGGGCTCGCGCGGCATCGGTGGAGACATCGACTCGAAGACCGGCGAGCTCAAGGACATCATCCTGCCCCCCGACGCCGACGTGGTCGTGATGCAGCGCGTGAGCCTGGCGCACCTGTCCAACGGGGTG
>Ga0208685_1000046_pt1 | contig 53637 bp, 52 predicted proteins | sample EasRivMeERMLT890_FD_187533 | JGI IMG/M metagenome (GOLD analysis project Ga0208685, IMG submission 187533) | Soil microbial communities from meander-bound floodplain in the East River, Colorado, USA - East River MetaG ERMLT890 (SPAdes) (version 2) | ecosystem: Environmental > Terrestrial > Soil...
GCGGGGAGCGGGGGCGGAAGAGCTGCCGCAATACGCATAACGGGTCCTATGTTCATGCTGGCTTCTCCCTCCCCGGCAGACGACCGCGAGTCCCGCGTGGGTCATGAGCGGGATCAGCGGTGAATTACCGAGCAAACTATTCTAGCAGCCGGAGCGCGGCAAGCGCTGTCCCGCGCGCCTCGGGTGAACACGCTCCAGCCGCACTCATCGCTGGACTACCAGCCACCGGCCTCAGCGACTCACGGCGACAAACACCTTCCACTAAAGCATTCCCAGCTAATGCAATAAAATATCAATGCGCCCGGTACAAAAAATCGGTCGGCTCAATGGGACTTGGGATACGACGTTCTACAACTGGAAGGCGAAGTATGCGGGGATGACGGCAATTTGAAAACTTTCGAATCAATTACCAATTGGTTTGACCCGGGGCGGCAACTGGTGATATTCACTTTGGTTGGCGCGTTTGGCACATTGGCACATTACGTGCTACTCGTTATCCTGGTTGAATTGCTTGGAATCGATGCTGTAATAGCTTCAACGGCCGGCGCCCTCTTGGGAGCCGTAATCAACTATGTTCTCAATTACCGGTTCACTTTCAATAGCACGGCAAGTCATCGCGTTGCTGTCCCTAAATTTCTGGCAGTCGCCACGGTTGGTTTCTTGATCAATTCGTCGCTTATGTGGGTCGCTGTCAATTTAATCAACCTGCACTATCTTATTGGTCAGGTAACTACAACGTTGCTTGTCCTGCTTTGGAATTTCATCGGAAATCGCTATTGGACTTTCGGGGAAAAGCGGAATGACGCAACAAGATAGTGCATCTGAGAGGCGCGCATTGGAGACACGCATCGTATCGATTGTCGTTCCAGTCTACAACGAGCAGGAGGTATTACCAGAATTTCATAAGCGCCTAAGGGCTGTTTTCGAAAAGCTGAGCCATGACTTGGAAATCGTCTATGTGAACGATGGCAGCAACGACGGCACACTGGAAGTCATCAACAGGCTTAGGGCAAGCGATCCACGCATTGCTATTGTCGATTTGAGCCGCAATTTCGGGAAGGAAATTGCAATGGCCGCCGGTTTTGACAATGCCTGTGGTGATGCGATTGTCGTTATTGATGCCGATCTGCAAGACCCCCCTGAGTTAATTCCGGAAATGATCCGCCATTGGCAGGCGGGATATGACGTAGTCTACGCACGACGAACCGCCAGACATGGCGAGACATGGTTTAAGAAGGCGAGCGCGGCGGCGTTCTACCGCGTAATCCGACGAGTAAGTCGGGTCCAGATTCCTCCGGACACCGGTGACTTTCGCCTTATGAGCAGACGTGCCGTGGATGCTTTGAATCGATTGCGCGAGCAGCATCGTTTCATGAAGGGCTTATATGCCTGGATTGGCTTTTCGCAGAAGGCAATACCCTATAAGCGGGATCCGCGTTTTGCGGGTGTGACCAAGTGGAACTACTGGAAGTTGTGGAATTTTGCGCTAGAGGGGATCACCTCCTTTAGCATTGCCCCCCTCAAGATCGCTACCTACCTGGGATTGCTCGTGTCAATATGTGCCTTCGTGTATGCAGCGGTAATTATTGCCAAGACTCTGCTGTACGGTGACCCCGTTCGTGGTTATCCCACGCTAATTGTGGTTGTCCTGTTCCTAGGCGGAGCGCAATTGGCGGCTCTCGGTATCATCGGAGAGTACTTGGGGCGAATGTTTGACGAGACCAAACAGCGGCCTCTTTACCTTCTGAAGGGCCTTGAGCCATCGTTAGCCGCCGAGGGCATCAAGCGTGAAGAACATCGGATCGCTTTCATGGACAGAGATCGCGTCGCTTCTTGAGTATCGGTACGACTCGTGGCTCCCAACGTGCCGAGTTTCAAGTGCGAGTTGTTGCTGACCTGCCTGGTTTTTTTGAGCCAGGTTAATTGAAATACTTTATTGCACCTGGCCCACCTGTTCCAATACGGTCGCATTGGGTTTGACTACGGCGGGGGCCGGCAGCCCAGCGCATTATGTGGGGGTGTTGTAATGCCGTCGCCAGCCTTCGGTCACCACCCGCCCCTTGTGGAGGCTGTGGAAGATCTCTCCATGCAAAGCGAGCAAACTGATTAGTGAATACCTGCCAAAGCTAGCGATTTTGCCGAGACATCTTCGGCCATACGGCGGCCTTATTTAACCATTCAAAACAGACAAGAACACCTACACTCGCCAAGACGATCACTTATGGCATGATCGGCAGGACGTATCGATATAAGGGGAGGGAGATCGCATGTAATGCGGCGAAGTAGGCAAAACGATAGGAAAATCAATCCAGCCGCGATCCCGCCGTGCCGAGCCGAAGCGCGGGGAGCGGGGGCGGAAGAGCTGCCGCAATACGCATAACGGGTCCTATGTTCATGCTGGCTTCTCCCTCCCCGGCTGACGACCGCGAGTCCCGCGTGGATCATGAGCGGGATCAGCGGTGAATTTCCGAGCAATCTATTCCAGCAGCCGGAGCGCGGCAAGCGCTGTCCCGTGCGCCTCGGGTGTTTCAAGACGTTTCTTAGGCGATGTCGGGAACCGGGTGGTAGGTCAGTGGCGGGTTGGCATGCCGGGGCCAACTCGCCGGAACGAGCGGCGGACTGCGCTCGGTGGCGAGCGGCGCCCATAGTCCCAAATGCTCGAGGATGCGCTGGATGACTCCCGGATCCTCGATCAAGGCGATGACCCGCATCGGCCCCTTGCGCTGGGGGCACTCCAGGGGGTCGGCCTCGTAGACCTTGCGGATCAGCCGCGCCCAGGCGGCTTTCGCGCGCTCGCCCCGCGCACGGTTCGAGTACCACCCCACGTAGCGCACGAGATGTTCGTAGCGATCCGGGATGTGACGGCAGAGAAGCTCCAGCCACGCTGCTCCGCTCATCACCTGGAAATTGCGCTTCAAGCCGGCGTGCATCTTGGAGCGATAGATCACCGTGCCGCTGGCCGCGTCGTAGGCCATCTTCTCAATGGACATCGGCGCGCGGAGCATGTAGCCGGCGAGCTTCTTGCGCCCCTCGGCGTCCTCGGCCGCCACGCTCACCTCGTTGTGCGCCGAGAAGCCCCCGTGGCGCCAGGCAAGCATGCGGGCGCAAAGTTCCTCCGATAGCACCTTGTTCTTCACCAGAAAATCGAGCACCGCGCGCCGAAAGCCCTCGGCGAGTAGACGTGCCGGCACCCGCGGCAGTGCGACAAAGCGACCGCCGGGGAGAAACGCCCCGTCGGCGGCGAGCACGTGCAGATGCGGATTGAAGTTGACCAGGTCACCGAAGGTCTAAGGTAACGCCGAAGTTGTCATCGCCCGTGTCACTGGCCCGTCCAGACCGGCGATTCTACCGGATTGACCTCTCGTTCCCGGGCAGCGGAGTGATTTGAAACAAGGGCGGCCCGGCGCGGTTCGGTAGAATACCGCGACGCTCCCTTCACTTCGCACCCGCCTCAATCAATGACCTGGGTCAGGCAACACCCGCGGCTGGTTCTCGCCATCATCATCGCGCTCGGGCTCGCCGGGTTCGCGGCGATGCGCAAGTTCCAGGGGCCGGTGGTCGAGACCGCGCGCGTGACGGCGGGCCCGGTCGAGCACTCGATCGTGGTGAGCGGGCGCGTGCAGGCGCCGCACCGGGTCGAGATCGGCTCGGTCATTACCGCGCGCGTTGTAGAGGTGACGGTCGAGGAAGGCGCGAAGGTCGAGGCCGGCCAGCCGCTCATCCTGCTGGAAACCAGCGAGCTGCGAGCGAGCCTCGCGCAGGCGCGCGCCGCGGAAGCCTCGGCACAGGCGCGGCTAGCGACGGTGCGCGAGCTCAACCTGCCGCAGTCCTCCGACGCGGTCGCCCAGGCCAAAGCGCAGCTCGGCTTTGCCGAAGAGGAGCACCGGCGCACTCGCGAACTGCATGCGAAAGGCTTCCTGAGCGTCGCCCGCCTGCAGGACACGGAACGGCAGCTGGCGGTTGCAAAAAGCCAGCTCGAATCGGCGCGCACCCAGGCCAAAGCGCAGGGCACGCAGGGCGTGCAGGCGCGGGAAGCGGCGACGCGGCTTCAGGAAGCGACCGCCTCGCGCGAGTTGGCGGAATCGAAGTTCGCGCAGACGACGATCCGCGCTTCCGTGCCGGGCACGGTGCTGGTGCGCTCGGTCGAGCCCGGAGACATCGTGAGCCCGGGCAAGCGCCTGCTGGTGATCGATTCCGCGGAAGAGACGCGGCTGACCGCCCAGATCGACGAGAAGAACCTGCCCTACCTGCGCGCCGGACAGGAAGCGATCGCCTCGAGCGAGGCCTTTTCCGGGGAGCGCTTCAAGGCAACGCTCTACTACGTGAGCCCCGCCGTGGACGTGACGCGCGGTTCGGTCGAGGCGCGCTTCCGCGTGACGCAGCCGCCGCCCTACCTGCGCGCCGACATGACGGTGTCCATCGATATCGGCGTCGCGCGCAAGGACCGCGCGCTCACCGTGCCGGCCGAAGCCATGCGCGAATCGGCAGGCGCGCACAGCGTGCAGGTCGTGCGCGGTAGCCGCGTCGCGACGGTGAAAGTGGAGGCCGGCGTGCGCTCCGCGGCGCGCGCGGAGATCGTCTCCGGCCTTGAAGAGGGCGAGATCGTTCTGCTCACTAAAGGCATCGCGGACGGCGCCCGCGTGCGGCCGCGCGACGCCGGACGATGATGCGATTCGAGTGGACGGTGTCCCTGCGCTTCCTGCGCGAAGGGGGCATGCAGACCGTCCTCATCGTCGCCGGGTCCACCGTGGGCATCGCGGTGATCGTGTTCATCAGCAGCTTCCTCGGCGACCTGCAGCGCGACCTGGTGCGGCGCACGCTCGGCGTGCAGCCGGGCATCATCGTGCGGCCCGCCGAGGAGGTCGCGCGCCCGCAGCGCGGTGACGCCGGCGCGGCGGCGATCGAGCAGGTGCAGGCCCGCGCCCAGCGCCTGCGCTCGGTGGACCAGTGGCAGCCGCTCGTGGCGGAGCTCGAGGCGATGCCCGGCATACGCGCCGTCTCGCCGGTCGCGGCCGGCCCGGGGCTCGTCACGCGCGGCGACGTCAACAAGTCGGTCACCATCACCGGCATTGTGCCCGCGCGCTACGTCGCGGTCACGCGGCTCGACGAGAAAATCGTCGCCGGCGACCTGCAGCTGAATCCCGGCGATGCGGTGATCGGGACCGAACTCGCGCGCGATCTCGGCGTCGCGCTCGGCGACAAGGTGCGGCTGTCGACGCCGACCTCGGCGGGCGACGCCTACCAGGTGCGGGCCATCTACGACCTGGGCCAGCGCAACCTCAACCGCGCCTACGCCTACGTGACGCTGCCCACGGCGCAGGCGCTGCTCAACCTGCCGGGCGGCGTCTCCAGCGTGGAACTGGCGATCGAGGACCTGTTCGGGGCCGAGGACCTGGCCGCGCGGCTGCAGGCGCGGATGCCGCACGAGGTCGAAAGCTGGATGAAAGCGAACAGCCAGCTGCGCACAGCGTTGAACAACCAGACCGTCATGACGCTGCTGGTGCGCTTCTTCCTCGCGCTGGTCGTCGCGATCGGCGTGTCGAGCGTGCTGATCGTGTCGGTGGTGCAGAAGACGCGCGAGATCGGCATCCTGCGGGCGATGGGCGCCACGCGCGGGCGCATTCTGCGGGTGTTCCTGCTGCAGGGCGTGCTGATCGGCGCCGCCGGCGCGGTCCTGGGCAGCGCCTGCGGCTACCTGCTGACCTCCACGATGAGCGAGATCCTGCGCGCCGACGACGGCGCGCCGCTATTCGTCGCGCACTTCAACCTCGCGCTCTACCTCTACACGGTGCTGGGCGCGACCGTTCTCGGCCTGGTGGCCGCGGTGATGCCCGCGCGTCGCGCCGCCGCCCTCGATCCCGCGCAGGCGATCCGGCTGTGAGCGCGGCGATCATCGAGCTCGCGGGCATCCGCAAGACCTACAACGCGGGCACGCCGGTCGCGATTGAAGTGCTGCACGGCATCGATCTCGCCCTCCGCGCCAGCGAGTTCGCGTGCCTGATCGGCCCATCGGGCTCCGGCAAGAGCACGCTGCTCAACCTGATCGGGCTGCTGGAATGGCCGAGCGCGGGGTCGTACCGGCTTCGGGGCCGCCCGATCGAGCAGGCCGACGACGACGAGCGCACCCGCGCGCGGCTGGAGACGCTGGGCTTCGTATTCCAGTTCCATCACCTGCTGCCGGCGTTCTCCGCGCTCGAGAACGTGATGATGCCCGGACTCATGCTTCACGGCGTTCACACCGCGGAGCAGCGCGCCAGCGCCGCCGGGCTGCTTACGTCGGTCGGCCTCGGCGCCGTGCTGCACAAGCGGCCACCCGAGCTCTCGGGCGGGATGCAGCAGCGCGTCGCCATCGCCCGCGCGCTCGCGCTCGCGCCCGCCCTCGTGCTCGCCGACGAGCCCACGGGCAATCTCGACACCCACAGCGCGGACGACGTGTTCGAGCTGATGCGGCGCATCAACCAGACCCGGGGCACCGCGTTTCTCATCGTCACGCACGACCCGCGGCTCGCGGCGCGCTGCGACCGCGTGATCGAGCTGCGCGACGGCACGATCGTCAGCGACGCGCCTCACGAAGGGCAAGGCGTGAAACCACCGTTGAGCGCCGATGATGGCCGATCTTCCGTTGGCATGCCGGCAGGATCGCCGTAATGGAACTGCCCCGACCCTCCGAGGACGCACGGGCCCACAGCGAGCGGGTGGCCGCGCGCGCATTCATCCGCAACCTGGGCGGCTCGCTCGCCCGCGGCGTCGCCTTCTTCATCGACTACGGCTTTCCGCGCCAGGAGTACTGCCACCCGCAGCGCGATGGCGGCACGCTGATATGCCACAACCGGCATCGCGCGCACGACGAAACGATGAAACGATAGGAAAATCAATCCAGCCGCGATCCCGCCGTGCCGAGCCGAAGCGCGGGGAGCGGGGGCGGAAGAGCTGCCGCAATACGCATAACGGGTCCTATGTTCATGCTGGCTTCTCCCTCCCCGGCAGACGACCGCGAGTCCCGCGTGAGTCATGAGCGGGATCAGCGGTGGAAAGCCGGTACTTGCCTGACCTGAGCTTGCGGATCACTCGAGAGTATGCGCGGCGTCCAGATTCGCGCGGGCCGGGGCCCGCGCGATTGGACAAGGAATACTCAGGGCTTCAGTTGCCCGCGCACCTCACCGCCCTTGTAGGCGGCGCTGTGGACATTGACGTAGAGATTGCCGGCCTTGTAGGCCTCGTATTGCGCGTCGGTCAGCTTCGCGCCTGCGGGAACAGACCACGTGTTGCCGTCGCTGCTCTTGGTGAGCGGAATGATGACCGGGCCGTTCCGGCCGGCCGCGCCGTTATGGATATGCGCCGCGGTGGCGGTGAATCCCGTGATCTTGACGCTACCGCTCACCGACTTGTCGTCCGTTACCGTGATCGTGCCGCTGCCCGATCCCGAGGTCGTGACCGGCGGGACTTCCTGGGCGCCGGCCAGCGTCACGTTGCTGCCGGTCACAAAGGTCTTCGTCGAATCCCACGCCGACTCCATCGTCTGGCATCCGGCAAGCACAAGAACTGTGGAAGCGATCATTGCGGGAATTGCTGCACGAAGCATGGCCAAGACTTTCATGTAGTCCTCCTGGTGACTGAAGGCGCGTGAAGTTCCCCGCTATTGTAGCAAACACCTGCACGCAGAATGCATTCCCGCGCGAGGACCGGGCTTTCGTGCACGGTGAAGACGTACTGCCGGTGAGGCACAGGCGCGAGAACCGTTTCCTCGACCCACTCGTCGTACAGGAGCGTGCGCTTCTGACGGCAGCTCGGGCAGAAGTAGCGTGTCTTGCAAGAAAACGCGAGCAGATAGTCGTGTCCACAGGCGCCGCAATAGATGCGGGCAAAGCCGTGATGAGGGTCACCGCACTCGATGAACCGCTCGATCGCGCGTTCTTCCACCACGCGCTGAAACTGGCCCGCTTCGCGCAGTTCCTTTGCGTGGCGCGACGCGCACTGCCACAGCGGACTCGCCCGCGGGTTGCGGGGGCGGCATGCGGCGCCTCGCCACGGCGCGCCGCTGCCCTGCGTGCAGCTCTGCCTTTGACCTGGGTTGCGCTCCCGTCCCATACTGGACGAAACGCGCCAGGCGCAGCCAGGCGGCACCGAAATTTCGCAAACGAAGAATTGGGCATATCACAATCAACGGTAACGACCGCAAGGACGTTGAGACCAGATGCAACGAGATACACCAGCCCGCGTGTTTCACGTCCGCCACGGTTCTCTCTCAATCCTCAGTCCTCGATCCCAATGTTTACCACCCTCATCTCCGTCGCCGACCTTGCGGCGCGCCGCGACGACGCCGGCTGGGTCGTTTGCGACTGCCGCCACGATTTGGCGGATGTCGAAGCCGGCCGCCGCGCCTACCGCGAGTCGCACATTCCCGGCGCGTGCTTCGTGCATCTCGACCGGGACCTGTCCGCCCCACTGACGGACCGCAATGGCCGCCATCCACTGCCCGATCCGGACCGGTTTGCGCGGCGGGTCGGGGAGCTCGGCATATCAAATGGCTCGCAAGTAGTCGCCTACGACGCGAGCGGCGGCTATTACGCGGCGCGGATGTGGTGGATGCTGCGCTGGCTCGGCCACGGCGCCGCCGCCGTGCTGGACGGCGGATGGGATGCCTGGCTGAAAGCCGGGATGGCCGTCTCGGCGTCCGTGCCGGAGGCGAGACCGGCGCGATTTGTGCGGCTGGCCGCGCTCGTGCGCTCGGTGACTGCGGGCGAGATCGCGAGCGGACTCGAAACCGGGCCGGGCCGGCTTCTCGATGCGCGCAGCCCGGACCGCTATCGCGGCGAGAACGAGACGCTCGACCCCGTCGCCGGCCACATACCCGGGGCAATCAATCGTTTCTTCAAGCTCAACCTGGAAGCCGACGGGCGGTTCAAGCCGGCGGCGGCACTCAGGAAGGAGTTCACCGGGCTGCTTGCAGGCGATGCCCCCGGGGACGTGACGCATTATTGCGGCTCCGGCGTCACTGCTTGCCACAATCTCTTCGCGATGGAGATCGCCGGCCTCGGCGGCTCGCGCCTCTACCCCGGGTCGTGGAGCGAATGGATTTCCGACCGCTCCCGGCCCGTCACGATCGGCAGCTAGCTGCGCTGCTTCCGCGAAACCAAACCCCGCCCCGTTCAACCTACTGCGGGTTGTCGCACTCGCCCACTTTCCTGCCGGAAATCGCCACGGTCATGGTGCCTTCGGCAAATGCGTATTGGACGGTGCCGCTGTAGGCATCCGTGCCCTGCCGGGTAATGTCCCCCTTGCCGGTCATCGCCATCTGCCCGGTGCAGACCGAAGTCCATGTCACTCTCGGCCCGGCGATGGCGAAATCCGAGTTCGTGCAGTTCTGGTCCTTGCTTGATGCCACCGGTGGCCGGTTCCAGGTCTTCGCCGCGCAGACCCTCTGCGTCTGCGGCGGCATCGGCATGGACATGCCGCCCATGGTCATCGAGGATTGCGACGTCGATTCCCATAAGTCGCCTTTGCCTGCGGGCGCCTGGGCCGCCGCAGACGGCAGCAGGCTCGACAGAACCAAAGCGCTCGCCGCAAACCGGATCGCGGATCGTAAGGACATGACCGTCTCCCTTTTCGTGAGTATATTGTCAGGACGATTCGGGATCATACGCCGATACCCACTTTCAGAACGTTGCTGATGGAGACAGGCAAATCAATCCGGCACCCGTTTCGCCGGAGCCGATTTCATAGTGCGCGGTAAGCGGCGGATGAACGCCCTCCTCGCTGACATCGTGCTGATCGCGCACTTCCTGTTCGTGGCGTTCGTCGTGGGCGGACTCGCCGTCGTCTGGATCGGCGCGGCCGCGGGCTGGGCGTGGGTGCGCAATTTCTGGTTCCGCGCTGCGCACCTCGCCGCGATCGTGTTTGTCGCATGCGAGGCGCTCGCCGGCGTATGGTGCCCGCTCACAATCTGGGAAGACGCCCTGCGCGGCGTGCAAGGCGAGAAGAGCTTCGTCGCGCGCTGGATCCACCGCGTGATGTTCTACGATTTCCCGGGATGGATGTTCACGACCGCATACGTCGCGTTCGCCCTCGTCGTGGCGGCGACCTGGTGGTGGATACGCCCAAAGAAAAGGGGCGCATGAAGCGCCCCTCGATTTCAAGGCTTCAGCTTCGAGCGATCAGCCGAGCGCATCCCCCCAGATGTTGCGCGCCCAGCCCCACGCGTAGCCGCCCTCGATCTCGGTCGCTGACGGGGACACGCCGCCCGCGCCTTTCACGGCGACCAGCGTCTTCTGCGCCTTGTCGTAGGCATGTATCGAAGTGACGTGCATGGCGGAACGGGCGTCGACGAAGCTGTAGCAGGTGTTCATGATCACCGGCTCGGAGTGCACCGGCTCGCCTTTCAGCAGCGCGATGACCGCCGCCGCGCAGATCTTGCCGTGCTGGTTGGCCATGCTGGCCGACTTGGGCATCGCCGGCGCGGAAAGCGTCGCGTCCCCCAGCACGTGGATGCCTTTCACCGCCACCGATTCGCAGGTCAGCCAGTCGATGCCGCACCAGCGCTGATTGGCGGTGACGAGCCCCGCCTGCCGCGCGATGGTACCGGCGCCATGCGGCGGCACGACGTTCAGCACGTCGCCCTTCACGCTGTCGAACGTGAGCTTCACCGCCATGCCCTTGACATCCACGTCCTGCAGCTCGCTGTTGGGACGGTAGTCGATCATGCCCTTGTAGACGCCGTCCCAGGACTGGAGAAACAGGCCTTTTTTCGACACGATGTCGGGGTTGGAATCGAGCACGATGATCTTCGACTTCGGCTTCTCGCGCCGGAAGTAGTCCGCGACCTGGCACACGCGCTCGTACGGCCCGGGCGGGCAGCGATACGGAGCGGTCGGGATGTGGAACACGAACACTCCCCCGTCGCGCATCGCCTCGAGCTGCTTTCTCAGCGCGACCGTCTGCGGGCCCGCCTTCCAGGCATGCAGCACCCGGTTCTGCGCCTCCGCGCTCTTCAGCCCCGGGATCGAGTCGTAGATGAAATCGATTCCAGGCGAGACGATCAGCCGGTCGTAGGATAGCGTCTTGCCGCTGGCGAGCCGCACCTGGCGCGCGCCCGCATCCACTGCCACCGCGTCGTCGCGCACGATGTTCACGCCACGGCTTCGCAGCGCGTCGTAGCCCGAGGTGACATTGCCGATCTGGGTATTGCCGCCCAGCACCAGGTTGCTCATCGGGCAGGAAACGAAGATGTCACTGCGCTCGATCATCGTCACGTCGATGTCTGGCGCCCACAGCTTGGTGTAACGCGCGGCGGTCGCGCCGCCGAAGCCGCCGCCGATCACCACGACGCGCCCGGCCGACGGGCGGCCCATCCCCGCGCAACCCGCCACCGCGGCGGCCCCGCTCGAGGCCGTCATCCACTTCACGAACTCACGCCTGGACAGTCTCATGGCACCCTCCCTAATAGCTGAACCGCGCCGCCGGTGCGGGAGCGGCCGGCCCCTGCCTCGTGGCGGCAAAGAATCCCGCGATGGCCTCGAGCTGCTGGTCGGTGTAACCCTTGGCCTGCTGGTGCATGAGCGTCGCCGGGCGCTTGCCCAATTTGAACTCCTGCAAGGTTTGCAGCAGCTCGCCCCGGTCCCGCCCGGCGAGACTGGGAGGAACGTTGCCCACGCTCCTCCCGTCGGTCCCGTGGCAGGTGAAACAGGCGGACGCGAGATTGCGCGCGTAGACCGCCTCCTGTGCCGCCGCGCCGCCGGCGAAGCCCGCCGCAAACACGGCGAGTGCGCACGCCGGACCCATCAATCTTGCATTCATGAGATCCCTCCTTTGGGTAAGACGGGCAGTATAAAGGCGCCTCCCGCGGGCGCTTGGAAAATTTTCTTATCGAGTTAAGAGCCTATCTCAACAATAGGCGCGTGATGCGTTGCGGCCAGGACGGGATGGATGCGAGGCGCACGGCGCAGGCCCTATGTCGATAGGGTCAAGCCGGGCAACAAAGCAGACGCCTGTCCTGGCCGCAACCCGCAGGGACGGGGCGATCTGGGCGCATCTTGTTGTCGGTAGCCCTTGCAATATCGACATATTGCTGCGGGCTATCCTCCTAAAACTGCATCCCACATCGCCACCGTCGCACACGTGCCTATTGTTGAGATAGGCTCTAGTTTCCGGCGCGCCTGGAGGGTCGTCAAGCGCAAAGAAAAAGCCCCGGCGGAGCCGGGGCTTTCCTGATCGCGAATATCTCGCGGCCTTGCGTCAGGCGACGGGCGCCGTCTCCTCGGCGAAGGTGAGCTTGATCTTCTCGTCCGGGCCGATGTCCACGGTCACCTTGCCGCCATGGGCAAGGCGGCCGAACAGCAGCTCGTCGGCAAGCGCCGAGCGGATCGTGTCCTGGATGAGGCGCGCCATAGGGCGTGCGCCCATCTGGGGATCAAAGCCCTTGGTCCCCAGGTGCTCCCGCAGCGCATCGGTGAACGTGGGATCGACCTTCTTCTCCGCGAGCTGCTCCTCGAGTTGCATGAGGAACTTGTCCACCACGCGCAGGATGATTGCGCGGTCGAGCGCGTTGAAAGAGATGATGGCGTCCAGGCGGTTCCGGAATTCCGGGGTGAACATGCGCTTGATCTCGGCCAACTCGTCGCCCACCTGCACGGTCGGGGTGAATCCCATCCCGCTCTTCGACAGCTCCTGCGCGCCGGCGTTGGTGGTCATCACGATCACCACGTGGCGGAAATCGGCCTTGCGCCCGTTGTTGTCGGTCAGCGTGCCGTGGTCCATCACCTGCAGCAGGATGTTGAAGATGTCGGGGTGCGCCTTCTCGATCTCGTCCATCAGCAGCACCGAATACGGATGCTTGGTGATCGCCTCGGTGAGGAGCCCGCCCTGGTCGAAGCCGATGTATCCCGGCGGCGCGCCGATCAGGCGCGACACCGCGTGCCGCTCCATGTACTCCGACATGTCGAAGCGCACGAGCTCCACCCCCATGACGTAGGCAAGCTGGCGGGCGACCTCGGTCTTGCCCACCCCAGTCGGTCCCGAGAACAGGAAATTGCCGATCGGCTTCTGCGGGTTGCCGAGACCGCTGCGCGCCATCTTGATGGCCGCCGAGAGCGCGTCGATCGCCCGGTCCTGGCCGAACACCACCGCCTTGAGATCGCGGTCGAGGTTCTTCAGCGCGCTGCGGTCGTCCACCGACACCGCCTGCACCGGCACGCGCGTGATCTTCGCGATGATGTCCTCGATCTCGTGCTTGCCGATGATGCGCTTCTGCTTGGCCTTCGGCAGGATCTTCTGCGCCGCGCCGGCTTCGTCGATCACGTCGATCGCCTTGTCCGGCAGGTGGCGGTCGTTGATGTAGCGCGCGGAAAGCTCCGCGGCGGCAGTCAGTGCCGAGGGCATGTACTTCACGCCGTGATGGGCCTCGAAGCGCGACTTCAGTCCCTTCAGGATCGCGATCGTCTCCGCCACCGAGGGCTCGGCCACGTCGATCTTCTGGAAGCGGCGCGAGAGCGCATGGTCCTTCTCGAACACGCCGCGATACTCCTGGTAGGTGGTCGCGCCGATGCACTTCAGTTGCCCGGCCTGCAGCGCGGGCTTGAGCAGGTTGGAGGCATCCAGCGTCCCGCCGGACGCGGCGCCCGCGCCGATCAGGGTATGGATCTCGTCGATGAAGAGGATCGCGTTCGGGTTGTCCAACAGCTGCTTCAGCACCGCCTTCAGCCGCTGCTCGAAATCGCCGCGATACTTGGTGCCGGCGAGGAGCGCCCCCATGTCCAGCGCGTAGACGTGGCTGCGCTTGAGCACTTCGGGCACGTCGCCTTCCACGATACGGCGCGCGAGGCCCTCGGCGATCGCGGTCTTGCCCACGCCCGCCTCGCCCACCAGCAGCGGATTGTTCTTGCGCCGGCGGCACAAGGTCTGGATGACGCGCTCGATCTCCTTCTCGCGCCCGATCAGGGGATCGATCTTGCCCGAAAGCGCCATCGAATTGAGATTGAGCGTGAAGTTCTCGAGCGCGCCGCCCGGCGAGGCTTCCTGCTCGGTCTCGGTCTCGTGATCGCCCTTCGACTGCGCCGCCTGCGGCACCTTGGTGATGCCGTGCGAGATGAAATTGACGACGTCGAGCCGTGTCACGCCTTTCTGGTGCAGGAAATAGACCGCGTGGGAGTCCTTCTCGCCGAAGATCGCGACCAGGACGTTGGCACCCGTCACTTCCTTCTTGCCGGAGGATTGCACGTGCAGGATCGCGCGCTGGATCACCCGCTGGAAGCCGAGCGTGGGCTGGGTGTCCGCCTCCTCGCCCGACAGGATCGGGGTGTGCTCGGTGACGAATTCCGCCAGCTGCTTCCGCAGGTCCTCGATGTCGGCGGCGCAGGCACGCAACACCTCGGAGGCCGAGGGGTTGTCGAGGAGCGCCAGCAGCAGGTGCTCCACGGTAATGAACTCGTGGCGCTTCTGCCGGGCCTCCATGAAGGCCATGTGCAGGCTGACTTCCAGTTCCTGGGCGATCATGTCACATCTCTTCCATTACGCACTGTAACGGATGCTGGTGCTGTTTGGAGTACGATTTTACCTGTTCCACCTTGGTCGCGGCGACGTCCCTCGGATAGACGCCGCATACTCCGATCCCTTCCCGGTGCACCTTGAGCATGATCTGAGTCGCTTTCTCCCGGCTCAACGCGAAAAACTTCTGCAGCACCATCACGACGAAATCCATCGGCGTGTAATCGTCATTCAGCAGCAGCACCTTGAACATCGGCGGCGCTTTGACCTTGGCTTTTTTCGCCTCGAGAACCGTCTCTTCGCGCTGCCGATTCGCCATGTCGCGCACCGCTGTTAATCCCGCGCACTGATTGGTATTTTCGCCATAATACGGAAATTATCAAGTGGCGAATTAACGCCAGAATCAGCGCTATACTTGACTTCCCGGGGCAAATGCCCTAGAAAGTGCATGGGTGTTTGGCTTCAAGCTTGTACGCAGTACCGGCACGGTCCGTACGCGATCTTGAAACTCAAACAGCGTGCGGGCGACCCACCCGCTTCTTTCTGAGCAGAGGTAGGTGTATGGCAACCGGTACGGTGAAGTGGTTCAACGATGCCAAGGGTTACGGGTTCATCACGCCGGACGACGGCAGCGAGGACCTGTTCGCGCACTTCTCGGCGATTCAGATGAGCGGGTTCAAGACGCTCAAGGAAGGCCAGAAGGTGTCGTTCGAAGTCACCCAAGGGCCTAAAGGCAAGCAGGCCTCGAACATCCAGGCCGCTTCCTGAGCCCGCGCCGGCCAGGGCCGGCTGATACGGTTAAAACAAGAAGCCCACGCGACCGTAAGGTGGCGTGGGCTTTGTCTATGAGGCGCAGACTGCGCGGCGCGCCCGACGTTACTTGCTGCCCCAGGGCTTGATCGCCTCCTTCAGCTTGTTGTAGCCCTCGATGTAGCGCGGGCGCTTGCCACCGTAGATCTTGTCGAATGTCGCGAGCTGCGCATCGAGCCAGCGCGCAAGCTCGGCGTTGCCCGGATTCGCGGCCTTGTAGGCCTCGTTGATCAGGACGAAGTGGATGCGCGGATCGTAGGGCTGTTTCTCGCCGCCTACCGTCTCGTCGCCCGCCAACAGGCGCAGCAGCATTGCATCGGCGGAACCCAGCGTCTGCTCGAAGATCGGCTCGCCTTCCACGCGGTACATGACGCTCGTCATGTCCTTGCCGTTGGTCATGGTAAAGCCCATGTCCTTCCAGACCTTCTTCATGTCCGTGCCGGCTTTGATGTGTTCGAGGATCCGCTGTCCCCATCCACGCAGGACGTCGGGCGCATCGGCCATGAGGTCGGTCAGGCGATCGCCGTCGAGGTCGGTCGAGTAGACGATTACCTTACGCTGCTGGTACATGTCATGCAGCATGATGCCGAAATTGGTGTCGGAGATATGCTCGTGAATCTCCCCGCGCCAGCTCTCCATGCCCGCCTTGAAGTCCTTCGGCAGCAGCGCGACGATGCCATCGACGTTGGCCTTGTGCTCGGCGTATGCGTCCACGGCGTAGCGGCGCTTCAGCTCGAACTTGGTGCCCTGGAGCAGCCAGCGCAGGATGCCCGCGTTGACCGCGTCTTCCTGCGCCTGGGTAGGCTTGGTGGCGACGCGGCCGAGCTGCCCGGTGTCGTGCACCATCTTCAGGAAGAGGCGCACCGCGTAGGCCATGCGCACCCCCGGCGTGTTCATTTCGGAATGGATATTTCCGGTATCGCGGTCGACGCGGAACTTCTTGCCGTCCTGCGAATAGGGCAGGCCCGGCATGAAGCGCACGTTGGTAATCGTGCCGTAGGGCCGGACGTTGCAGTAGACGCCGGCCGCGGTGCGCAGCGGCGCGTTGGCCGACTTGCCCATGACGACCACTTTTCTGCCGTTCTCGTTGACCAGGAAATCGCCGGCGGTGGACCACTTGATCGAGGTGTAATCGAGCTTGCCGAACCAGTCGAGCGACGCGAGCCTGGTGTCGTGGCGGAACTGCGCCATCATCGGCACGCCGAGGAAGGGCAGCCCCAGCACGTCGAGCGCCATCAACGTGCCGTTGAGGGCGAACATGTCCGTCAACGCATGCGCGACCGGCTTCACGTTGCCGTGCGTGCTGCCGCCCTCCCAGATCACCGCATCGGAAATGCCGCGCGGCTGGAACTTCGATCGCTTGTAGATGCTGTCGAGCAGCTTGAGCAGGTTGCCGCTCTGCTCTTCCCGGGCGATCTTCAATAAGTCGAGTCGTTCACTCATGAGTCGTTCTTCTCCGTTCGAATCAAGAAGGGGTTTTCTGTCGAAGGCGGTGCCGCGCGGATCGATCTATTCCCGGCAGTGCGCCGGCGCGCGCGCAGCAAGCTTGGGAAGGCGCGAATTATAGCAGCAGCGCGAATCGCTTCTGATTGGGTTGCTCCATCCCAAACCAGTGATTCGAACTGACCATTGTTGCGGCGGCGCAACAAACTACTCCGGCTCTGACCATGATGCACTGCATTAATTTACAAGGGTTTTCGTCCATTTTATGGACTTAATCTGCATTCTATTGAATACAAGAACGTTCTGGATCCTTTCTCCAAGATACAAAATTGTTGCATTGCAAATGGCGGTGTCTATACTGAGTTTCAGATTGCAGCTCGAGGACGTTACCGCGACCTCGAAGCGGAAGGGACAGCGGCCAACCGCCGCCGGCCCAGCGCATCTGCCAGACGATCTCTGGCCACGCGTGAGTTGAGCGCAACACGTGGGCTGCGCGTACAGCGCAGCGAGCCGGAGATCTTGCCGCCAGGCCCGGGGCATTTCTCCAACCTTTCAACGCATTTGAAGGAGAGATTGGCATGACGAACCTGGCTGCAATCACAGCAATCAAGGAAGACTGGGAACAGAACCCGCGCTGGCGCAACGTCAAGCGCGATTTCACCGCCGAGGACGTCTATCGGCTGCGAGGTTCCATCGTCATCGAGCACACGCTGGCTCATCACGGCGCCGAGAAGCTGTGGCGCCTGCTCACCACCCGACCGTATGTGAATACGCTCGGAGCGCTGACCGGCAACCAGGCGGTGCAGCAGGTCAAGGCCGGGCTGCGGGCAATCTACCTGTCGGGCTGGCAAGTCGCGGCCGACGCCAATGATTCGCTGCAGATGTATCCCGACCAGTCGCTGTATGCGGTGAGCTCGGTCCCGACCGTCGTGCGCCGGATCAACAACGCGTTCCAGCGCACCGACCAGATTCATCACGCCGAAGGCCAGTCCGACATCGACTGGTTTGCCCCGATCGTGGCCGACGGCGAGTCCGGCTTTGGCGGCGTGCTCAATACCTACGAATTGATGAAGGCGATGATTGAGGCGGGTGCCGCCGGGGTGCATTTCGAGGACCAGCTCGCCTCGGTCAAGAAGTGCGGTCACATGGGCGGCAAGGTGCTGGTGCCCACGCAGGAAGCGGTGCAGAAACTGAACGCCGCGCGTCTCGCCGGCGACGTGGAGGGCGTGCCGACCGTGATCATGGCGCGCACCGACGCCGAAGCGGCGAACCTGATCACTTCCGACTCCGACGAGAACGACAAGCCGTTTCTCACCGGAGAGCGCACCGCGGAAGGCTTTTTCCGCGTGCGCAACGGCTTCGATCAGGCGGTGTCGCGGGGCCTCGCCTACGCCCCTTATGCCGATCTCGTCTGGTGCGAGACCGGCACGCCCGATCTCGGCTTCGCGCGCAGCTTCGCCGAGGCAATCCGCCGTGCCTATCCCGACAAGATGCTCGCCTACAACTGCTCGCCGTCGTTCAACTGGAAACGCAATCTCGACGACGCATCGATCGCGAAATTCCAGCGCGAACTCGGCGCCATGGGCTACAAGTTCCAGTTCATCACGCTCGCCGGCTTCCACGTGCTCAATTACGGCATGTTCGATCTCGCCAGCAGTTATGCACGCGAGGGCATGTCCGCGTTCGTGCGCGTGCAGGAGGCCGAATTCGCTGCCGAGAAGCACGGTTACACGGCGACCCGGCACCAGCGCGAGGTGGGCGCGGGGTACTTCGACACCGTCACGCAGATCATCCAGGGCGGGAAGTCGTCCGTGACCGCACTCACTGGCTCGACCGAGGAGATGCAGTTCCACGGCCGCGACAAGGCCCAGCTGCACGTTGCCTAGCTCGCCTCGCTTGCGCCGCCAACCGACAAGACTATAATGCACTGCAACATTGGCTGTGGAACTGGTTTTCACGATATGAGAAGCGGACCACAGCCCATTTTTTCGAGGAACCGACATGTCTCAGCACTTGACTCTCGCAAATGGTGTCACCGTCCGCGGCGGCGTCTCCCAGCGCTTCGCCGAGATCCTCAGTCCGCAAGCGCTCACTTTCGTCGCCAAGCTCGCGCGCAAGTTTGAAAGCCGGCGGCGTGAGCTGCTGGCGCTGCGCGCCCACCGTCAGGCCGAGTTCGACTCCGGAAGGCTTCCCGACTTCCTGCCGGAGACCCGCCCCATCCGCGAAACGGATTGGACGGTCGGCCCGGTTCCGCGCGACCTGCAGGACCGCAGGGTCGAGATCACCGGCCCGACTGACCGCAAGATGGTCATCAACGCGCTCAACTGCGGCGCGAACGTGTTTATGGCCGACTTCGAGGACTCCAACGCGCCGACGTGGGAGAACATGATCGAAGGCCAGGTGAACCTGAGCGATGCTGTCCGGCGCACGATCGGCTTCACAAGCCCGGAGGGCAAGCGCTACGCGCTCAATGAAAGAACCGCCGTCCTCATGGTGCGGCCACGCGGCTGGCACCTCGTGGAGGAGCACGTGCTGGTGGACGGTGAGCCGGTGTCCGCGTCGATCCTCGACTTCGCGCTCTTCTTCCACCACAACGCGAAGGCGCAGCTCGCGCGCAATACCGGTCCCTATTTCTACCTGCCCAAGCTGGAAAGCCATCTCGAGGCGCGGCTGTGGAACGACGTTTTCGTCACGGCGCAGCGCGAGCTCGGCGTGCCGCAGGGCACGATCAAGGCAACGGTGCTGATCGAGACCGTGCTTGCCGCGTTCGAGATGGACGAGATCCTCTACGAGCTGCGCGAGCATTGCTCCGGACTCAATATCGGGCGCTGGGACTACATCTTCAGCTGCATCAAGAAATTCCGCTCCCATCGGGATTTCTGCCTGGCCGATCGCGCCCAGGTCACGATGACGGCGCCATTCATGCGCGCATACGCGCTCCTGCTCGTGAAGACCTGCCACCGCCGCAACACCTTCGCGATGGGCGGCATGGCGGCGCAGATCCCGATCAAGGGTGATGCGGCCGCAAACGAGGCCGCGCTCGAGAAGGTGCGCGCCGACAAGGTGCGCGAGGCAACCGACGGCTGCGATGGCACCTGGGTGGCGCATCCCGGCCTGGTGGCGCTGGCGAAGGCCGTGTTCGACCAGCACATGCCAACGCCGAACCAGGTGCATAGGAAGCGCAACGACGTGGCGGTTTCCGCCCGCGACCTGCTCGATTTCCAGCCAGAAACGCCGATCACCGAGGCGGGATTGCGCAACAACATCAGCGTCGGTATCCAGTACCTGGGCGCCTGGCTCGCGGGCAATGGCTGCGTGCCGGTCTTCAACCTGATGGAGGATGCCGCGACCGCCGAGATCTCGCGCTCGCAGATCTGGCAGTGGATCCGCAGCCAGAAGGGCGTCCTCGAGGACGGGCGCAAGGTGACCCGGGAGCTGGTCCGCAAGCTGCTGCCGGAGGAGCTGGCCCGGGTGAGGGCCCTCCTGGGGGCGGAGGGGTGGGCAGCGGGCCGCTACGATGAAGCCGCACGGCTCTTCGACCAGCTCGTCAGCAGCGATGAATACGTCGAGTTCCTGACCCTCGCCGGCTACGAGACCCTGACCCGCACGCCGCGCGAAACGGTGGCCGCGTAGCATCCGCTCGGGTCATTGCCGTCCGCGGGCGGGGGCGTGAGTACACGCACCGACGCACTGACCATCCCATCTACATGATTTTACAGAGTTTTTATTAATGCCCGACGCGCTGGGGCGGCGTAAGCTTCATGTCAACCAAATGTGACTTTCGACCGTTATGTGCGTTGACCGAGAATTCGGTCGTTTGCTGCAAACAACCACCTATCAACCTTTCAAAGGAAACATCATGAGCAAGCTGCTGACTGCTGTATTGAGCGCCGCCTTTATGGCGGCGATCGTTTCACCGGCCGCTATCGCGCAGACAGCGGACCAGAAGAAAGCCCAGGCACAGGCCGTCGCAACGGCATGCAAGGGCAAGATGCCCGGCGATATGGTCAAGGTCGACGGTAAAGACGTGAAGTGCCCGGCGCCCGCAGCGAAGAAGTAAATTCGCTGTTTTCCGGAAAAAGGCAGGGTTCACCCCTGCCTTTTTTGTTAATGCACACTGTGTCGGGCCGCTACGAGGACGCCGCGAGGCTCTTCGAAGCGATCACCACCAGCGACGATCACGTCGAGTTCCTCACCCTTCCCCGCTACCGGTGGCTGACGCGCACGCTGTGCGAATCAGTGGAAGCATAGTCCGGTGCGCGGGACAGCAATCGTGAAGCACTTGGCCGGCATCAGCGCGCAGGGCGTGACGCAGGCGGTGAAACTATCCTATTGATTTACCATGTGTTTAGTCAGAGCGGCGGCGCAGGGTGCCCTGTTCTTTTACGCCTTGTCAACCACGTGCCGAGCTGGGCCGTTATGCTCGTTGACCGAGAATTTGGTCGTTTGCTGCAAACAACCACCTTACAACAACCACGAGGAGCCATCATGAGTAAGCTGCTTGCTACTGTACTGGCCGCGGTCTTCGCCGCGGTGACGCTGACCCCGGTTGCGTTCGCGCAAGATAAAGGCGCTACTGGCGCCACAGGCGCGAAAGGTGCCGAAGGCGCGAAAGGTGCCACAGGCGCGAAAGGCGCTACTGGCAGTGCGAAGGGCGAGAAGGGCGCGAAAGGTGCCACAGGCGCGAAAGGCGCTCCTGGCAGTGCGAAGGGCGAGAAGGGCGCGAAAGGCGCTACTGGCGCAAAAGGCGCAACTGGCAGTGCGAAGGGCGAGAAGGGCGCAAAGGGCGCTACTGGCGCAAAAGGCGCAACTGGCGCACCTGGCGCTACTGGCGCTACTGGTGCTACTGGCGCGAAAGGTGCCGAAGGCAAGAAGGGCGCCGAAGGCAAGTAAGGCGAAGAGAAGAAGTAATACCGCTTTTCTCTCCGAACAAGGCAGGGCCTGCGCCCTGCCTTTTCTTTTGTACCGTGACCACGCAGATTGCGCGGAACGCGGCCCCTGCTCCGCGCTTCGGCGCCGCGGCCTCTGAACCACGCTCGACAAGTATCCAACACATCGCATCGGCCGCCAGCCCGCCTCCACGGTCGCATCCCCACGCAAGCGTGGGGCCCCTGCTCCGCGCTTCGGCGTGCTACCGCAGCGGTACAATACGCTCTGTGTCGGACAGCGCTCTCATCTGGAAACCCAGTGTCACCGTGGCCGCAATCGTCGAGCTCGATGGACGCTTCCTCCTGGTCGAGGAGCACACCAACCGCGGCCAGCTGTTCAACCAGCCCGCGGGGCATCTCGACCCGGGCGAGTCGCTCACCCAAGCCGTCGCGCGCGAGACACTGGAGGAGACCGCTCGCACGTTCGAACCGACGGACCTGCTGGGGGTCTATCAGTATTATTCGCGCGCCGATGACGTGACTTACATCCGCTTCGCCTTTACCGGCAATATCAGTGAGCCTCAGGCCGGCCGGGCACTCGACACCGGCATCATCCGCGCAGTCTGGCTGACGCCGCAGGAGATCCGGCGCGATGCCGCCCGCCACCGCTCGCCGCTGGTGATGCGCTGCATTGACGATTACCTAGCCGGGCGACGCTTCCCGCTCGACGTGCTCTACCATCATTCGAACTAGATCCATGGCAGGCAAGCGCGTCATCGTCGGCATATCGGGCGGCGTGGATTCGTCGGTCGCCGCGCTGCTGCTCAAGCAGCAGGGCTACGAGGTGTCGGCCCTGTTCATGAAGAACTGGGAGGACGACGATACCAGTGAGTACTGCGCCGCGCGCGAGGACCTGGTGGACGCGGTGGCCGTGGCGGAGAAGATCGGCATCGAGATCGACGTCGTCAATTTCTCCAGCGAGTACAAGGAGCGGGTATTCAGCAACTTCCTCCGCGAGTACCAGGCCGGCCGCACGCCCAATCCGGACGTGTTGTGCAACGCGGAGATCAAGTTCCGCGCGTTTCTAGACCATGCCGTGGGCCTGGGCGCCGACTGGATCGCCACCGGTCACTACGCGCAGGTGCGCGAAATGGACGGCATCCACCAGCTGCTCAAGGCCGAGGATGGCACCAAGGACCAGAGCTATTTTCTCTACCGCCTCGACCAGGCGCAGCTCGCGCGCACGCTGTTCCCCCTCGGCAAGCTCTACAAGCGCGACGTGCGCGAGATCGCGCGCCGCGCGGGCCTCGCCGTCCACGACAAGAAGGACTCGACCGGAATCTGCTTCATCGGCGAGCGCCCGTTCCGCGAGTTTCTGAACCGCTACCTGCCGGACAACCCGGGCGACATCCGCACGCCGGAAGGCAGGCTTCTCGGCCGCCATCACGGCCTGATGTTCTACACCATCGGCCAGCGCCAGGGGCTCGGCGTCGGCGGCAGCCGCGACGGCGCGGGCGAACCCTGGTATGTCGCGGCGAAGGACCTGCGCAACAACCGCCTGATTGCCGTGCAGGGCCACGATCACCCCGCGCTGCTCGCCGACCGGGTGACGGCGCTCGATCTCAACTGGGTGAGCGGAATGCCCCCGCATTGCAACTGGGTCTATACCGCGAAGACGCGCTACCGGCAGAAGGACGCCGCGTGCACCCTCGTCGCCACCGGGGCCGAGCGGTGCATCATCGAGTTCGCGGAACCGCAGTGGGCAGTCACCCCGGGACAGTCCGTGGTGCTCTACGAGAGTCAGGTGTGCCTGGGCGGGGGCATCATCGAATCCGGGGAGCGCATGCGCGAAGACCACTCCACCAGTGTGGAATGCCCCCCGGGAACGGTTGACGCTGGCAAAAGCCGCGGGGTAGTCTGAAGCGGTCATCAAGGGGTCCGCACTATGGGCGCAACCGAAAAGTTCGTGCTCTTCACCAAGCCCGGGTGAAGCAGCTGCCTGCGGGCGAAAGAGTTTCTTTCGCGAAGGAAGATTGACCACGACGTGATCGACGTGATGAATGATCCCGGCGGGCTGGAGAAGCTGCTCGCCCTGGGTGTCCGCAACACGCCGGTGGTCGCGAAGGGCAAGAACTTCGTCTTCGGGCAAAACCTCGAGGACGTCGCCGAGTTTGTCGGGCTCCAGGGCACGGGACACAAGCCGCTGCCGCCGGACCAGCTCATCGGAAAGTGGACCAACGTGCTGCGCGCGACGCAGCGCTATCTGCGCCAGATGCCGAGCGCGCGCATGCAGGAACGCGTCGTCGAGAACCGCGACCGCTCGATTCGAATCCTCTCCCATCATGTATTCCGCATCGGTGAGGCCTTCCTCGAGACCGCGATCGACGGCGTCGAGTACTCGATTGCGCATGCGAACATTCCACCCAAGGACGGCACCTTTTTGACTGGCGCCGAGATCGCCGGCTACGGGGACGAAGTCATCCGGCGCCTGCAGCGGTGGTGGGACGGCGAGAAGGACAAGACGCTCTCCTACAAGGTCAAGACCTATTACGGCGTGCAGCCCATGCACGTCGTGTTCGAGCGCTCGACCTGGCACTCGGCGCAGCACGCGCGGCAACTGATCCACGTGCTCGAACGCGTCGGCATCGAGCCCGATGGGCGCCTGACGCCGCAGGAACTCGCCGGCCTGCCGCTTCCGGAACGCCTCTTCGAGTAATTCTCTTATTGCACCTGGATCTTCGCTGACTTGACGAGCTTTGCGTACTTCGCGAGGTCATTCTTGATCACCTGCGCGAACTCCTCGGGCGTATTGCCGACCAGCTCGTTGCCGCCCTGCGTCGCGAGCCGCTCGACCACGTCCGGCAGCTTGAGCGCCTTCACCACCTCGCGGTAGAGCTGGTCAACGACCGGCTTCGGTGTGCCTGCAGGGGCGACCACCGCCTGCCACTGAGTCAGCTCGAATCCTTTCAGCCCGAGCTCGTCGAGCGTCGGCACCTCGGGCAGCGCCGAGGCGCGCCTCAAGGCGGTCACGCCGATCCCGCGCAGCCGCCCGGCGCGCAGGTGCGGCACGGACGTGATCACGGTATCGAACATGTAATTCAGCTGCCCGCCGAGCAGCGCCGCGAGCGCGGCCGCGCTTCCCGTGTAGGGCACGTGGACCGACTGGGTGCCCGTCATCAGGTTGAAGAGCTCTCCGGACAGGTGATTACCGCCTCCAATCCCGGTGGATCCGTAGGTCATCTGCCCCGGCTTCGCCTTCAGCAGCGCGGTGAACTCGTTCAGGTTCGCGACGGGCAGCGCTCCCGGCACCACGAGCACGTACATATAGGAGGTGCCCTGCGTGATCGGCGCGAAATCCTTGAGCGGGTCGTACGGGACCTTCTTGTACAGCACCGGATTGACCGCCAGCGGTCCGCTGTTGCCCATCAGCAGCGTGTGTCCGTCGGGCGCCGCCTTGGCCACGAGGTCGGTGCCGATGCCGCCATTCGCGCCCGGGCGATTGTCCACGACGACGGTTTGACCCAGTGCTTCCGTCAGCTTCTGGGCAATGGTGCGGCTGAAGATATCGCCGGCGCCCCCCGGGACGTAGGGGCAGATGAAGCGGACCGGACGGTTCGGATAGGCCTGCCCTGAGCCCGTCGCAGGGCCTGTCGAAGCAACCCGCTCCGATTCCGGTTTCTGAGCCGGCGCGCCGCCGGCCGCGAGTACTGCCGCCAGGGCAACGGCAGCATGAACCGCCATTCTCATCGCCCCTCCTCCGCCAACTTGTCGCGCGACGATAGCATAACGGTAGGACTTGGGCTAAACTTCCACCCCCTTCCGTCAGCTTCCTCGCGCCAATCTTCTTGGGCAGCATGATCGCGGCGATGTTCCTGCGCTTTGTGACCGGACGGTGCCCGCCATGCTGAATCCGGCGGTTGCCGCGCGTCGCGCGATCCCTTCTCTCGACCGGCTGCTTCAGCTCGACGCAGTCGCAGAACTCGTCTCCCGTTACGGCCGGCCGCTGGTAACAGAGGCGGCGCGCGCCGAGCTCGCTGCCCTGCGCGCCGCTTTCGATGGTCGCCCCGGCGACGCCAGGCCCGGATTCGACAAAGCGAGCTTCGTGCAGGCGTGCGCCGCGCGGCTCACGCGTGAGACGCAGCCCTCGCTGCGCCCGGTCTTCAATCTCACGGGCACGATACTTCACACCAACCTGGGACGCGCGCTCATGCCGCAGGAGGCCGCGCAGGCGGTCGCGCGCGCGATGACGCGCCCGCTCAACCTGGAGTACGAGCTGGATGAGGGCGATCGCGGCGAGCGCGACCGCCACGTCGAGCGCTGGCTCACGCGCCTGACTGGCGCCGAGGCCGCGCTGGTCGTCAACAACAACGCGGCGGCGGTCTACCTCACGCTCAACACCGTCGCGCTGAAGAAGGAAGTGCCGGTATCACGCGGCGAGCTGATCGAGATCGGCGGCGCCTTCCGCATGCCCGACATCATGGCGCGCGCCGGCGTGAAGCTCGTCGAGATTGGCACCACCAACCGCACCCATCTCAAGGACTATGCCGGCGCGATCTCCCCGCGCACCGCGGCCCTGATGAAGGTGCACACGAGCAATTACGCGATACAGGGATTCACCGCGGCGGTGCCGGAGGACAAGCTCGCCGCGCTGGCGCACCGGCACGGGCTGCCGCTCATCACCGATCTCGGCAGCGGCATGCTGGTGGACCTCGAAGAGTACGGCCTGCCCCATGAGCCCACGCCGCGCGAGGCGCTCGCGGCCGGCGCCGATATCGTCACCTTCAGCGGCGACAAGCTGCTGGGCGGGCCGCAGGCGGGACTCATCGTCGGCCGCCCGGAGCTGATCGAGCGCATCCGGAAGAACCCGATGAAGCGCGCGCTGCGCGTGGACAAGATGACCCTCGCGGCGCTCGAGGCCGTATTGCGGCTCTACGCCGACCCCGCGCGTCTCAAGTCGGCGCTGCCTACGCTCCGGTTCCTCACCCGCGCGGCTGCGGAGATCGAGGCGCAGGCGCTGCGGCTGCTCTCCGCGGTCGCATTGGCGCTGCAAGGCAAGGCAGGCGCGGAAGTCGTCCCCGTAAAGAGCCAGATCGGAAGCGGTTCTCTGCCGGTGGACCTCATCGCAAGCCACGGAATCGCCGTCGCTGCGCCCGGAAAGCGCCGCAACGCGCTCGCCGCAGACATCGCCGCCGCGTTTCGCGCGCTGCCGGTCCCCGTCATCGGGCGCATCAAGGACGGCGCCTTCATCATGGATCTGCGCTGCCTCGAGCACGAGGATGAATTTTCCGAGCAGCTGAAGCATCTCGACCTGAAATGATCGTCGCGACCGCGGGACACATCGACCACGGCAAGACGCTGCTGGTGAAGACGCTCACCGGCGTGGATACCGATCGCCTGCCGGAAGAGAAGGCGCGCGGCATCTCGATCGACCTCGGCTTTGCCTACTGGCCGCTCGCGGACGGGGCCGTGATCGGCTTCGTGGACGTGCCGGGACACGAGCGCTTCATCCGCAACATGCTCGCCGGCGTGTGCGGCATCGATTTCGCGCTGCTCGTGGTCGCCGCCGACGACGGCGTGATGCCCCAGACCGTCGAGCACCTGCACATTCTCGATCTCCTCGACATCCGCCGCGGCGTCGCCGTCATCACCAAGATCGACCGTGTGCCGCCCGAGCGGGTCGAGAAGGTCCGGTCGGAGATCGCAGCGCTGCTCGCGCCGACCCGGCTCGCCGGCATCGGCATCCTTCCGGTCTCGGCCGTGACCGGCGCCGGCATCGAGGATCTCAAGCAGGCGCTCGCCACCGCGGCCCGCGCATTCGCCGCGCGCATGACCGGGGGACAGCACTTCCGCCTTGCGATCGACCGCGCCTTCACCATCGCCGGAAGCGGGACGGTCGTCACCGGCACCGTATTCAATGGCACCGTCGCCGCCGGCGACCGGCTCGTCGTTTCGCCGAAGGGCGCTCCCGTGCGCGTGCGCGGCATCCAGATGCGCGGGCAGACCGCCGAACGCGCGCAGGCGGGCGAGCGCTGCGCTCTGAACCTCACCGGCGCCGATCTGGAGACGGTCGCGCGCGGCGACTGGGTGTTGGCAGAGGCGATCCACGCCCCCACGCAGCGGATGGATGTGCGCGTGGCGCTCCTCGCATCCGAGCCACAGCCGCTCAAGCACTGGACGCCGCTCCATCTGCATCTCGCCACGGCCGATGTCACCGCGCGCATCTCGCTGCCGGGGGAGGCAGCGATTGCCCCCGGCGCCTCCGCCATCGCGCAGCTCGCGCTCGCCAAGCCGGTCGGTGCGCTGAACGGCGACCGGTTCATCCTGCGCGACCAGTCCGCGCGCCGCACGCTGGGCGGCGGCACCGTGCTCGACCCGCACGCGCGCGCCGCGCGGCGCGCCTCGCCTGCGCGGCGGGCGGAGCTCGCCGCGCTCGAGCGGGGTTCCCCCGAAGCGGCTCTCTCCGAGCTGCTTAAGGACGAAACCCGGGGCGTGGACCTCAAGCGCTTCGAGCGTACCTTCAACCTCAAGCCGGAGCGGCTTTCCGCGCTCTACGCAGCGGCCGGCGTCGTCGTGTTCGGGAAGGAGGAGCGCACCGGCGTCACGCGCGCGCGGCGCGAGAAGCTGCGCGAGGCGGTGCCGGCGGCGCTGCGCGATTTCCACCGCGCCCAGCCCCAGGCAACGGGAATGGAGATCGCGACGCTGCGCAAGCAGCTCGCGCCGCAGTTAACCGCGGAGGCCTTCCAGTCGCTCCTGCGCGAGCTCGCCGATGAGCGCAAGATCGAGATCGCGAGCAATCTCGTGCGCCAGACCGGACACGACGCGACCTCCAACCCGGAGGACCTGCGCATGTGGCAGCTCGTGCTCCCCGCGCTCCAGCAGGGCGGCTTTGCGCCACCCCCCGTGGTGGAGCTCGCGGCTGCGCTCAAGCTCAAGGAAGCGGCGTTGAAGGATTTCCTGCACCGCAAGAGCCGCGGTGGCGAGGTGATGCGAGTGCCTCCGGACCGCTTCTATCCACGAGCAACCCTCGCGACGCTCGCGGCGACCGCGCACGCGCTCGCGCGCGCAAACCCGAACGGCTTCACCGCCGCGCAGTACCGCGACGCGACCGGCATCGGCCGCGGTCTCGCGATCGAGATCCTGGAGTTTCTCGACAGCCTCGGCATCACGCAGCGCGTGGGCGATGCGCGCAAGCCGCGCAAGGATTTCGTCCCGATCCTGGGCGCCGCCGAGCCGGCGCGCCCGCCTGCGAAAGCCGCAAGAAAATAGCCCCCGCGAACGAGCCATGGCACAGACGAGCTATGACGTGATCGTGATCGGCGAAGGCGTGAGCGGGCTCGCCTGCGCCGTCCACGCGCGCCGTGCGGGTCTCCGTGTGGCGACGTTCGAAGCGAACCTCTTCGGCGGGCTCGTGATCAACGTGAACGAGCTCGACGGCTACCCCGGGGCGGAATCGGGAACCCTGCTCGCCTCTGACCTGATGCAGGCAAATTCGGATGCAGGCGTGACGAGCGTCCAGGGCGAGGTCACCGCGATCCGATCCGTTGGCGGCGCATTCGAGGTCTCGGCCGGCAACATCTACGGGGCGCGCCGGGTCGTCTTCGCGTCGGGCGCGCGACTGAGAAAGCTCGGCGTGCCCGGCGAGGACGAGTACGAAGGGCGCGGCGTCTCGCATTGCGCGGACTGCGATGCCCCATTGTTCCAGAACGAGGACGTCGTGGTCGTCGGCGGCGGCGACTCTGCGCTGCAGGAAGCCCTCGTGCTTGCGAAGTTCTGCCGCAAGGTCCACATCGTCCATCGCGGCAGTCGCTTCCGTGCGCAGCAGCACCTGGTGGAGCGCGTCGCCTCCGAGCCCCGCATCGCCACCATCTGGAATGCCACGGTCGAAGCGATCCTCGGCGCTAAAATGGTCGAGAAGGTGCGCGTGAAGCGCGACGGGAAGGCCGGGGACATCGCGAGCGCCGGCGTGTTCGCCTACATCGGGCTCGAGCCGAACGCTGAGTGCGCGCCGTCCGGCATCGGGCGGGACGCACACGGACACCTCGTCACCAACAATGCGTTCGAGACCTCGATGGCGGGCGTGTGGGCGATCGGCGCGGTGCGCGCCGGCTACAGCGGGCTGCTGCGCGATGCGGTCGCCGAATCGAAACGTGTCGCGGAAGCAATCCGCGACCGACTGGATTGATGAAACGGAAGGGAATCGTCCCCGGTGGGGCGGCCGGACTTCAAACCCGGTTGGGGCCGCTTGCGGTCCTTTGTGGGTTCGACTCCCACTCTCTTCCGCCAGAAATTTCGCGCGTGACGGCGCGGGTGTTGCCAAAGCACGGCACGTAGACGGAGTGCGTGCCGGGGCCACCGGCAACGATCACGCGGATGTCCTCCGGGCGGTGCGCGATCGTGAGCAGCGTGTCCGGCCGGATTTCCCCCAGCTCCTTGCCGCGGGCGGCCTTGACGCGCATCAGGTCGCGCTCGGTCATGCGTCCCGCGGGCATCCTTGAGAGCTCCCACAGCCGCCGCTGGACGTCGCGCTTCGCAAGCCCGCCCGCCCTGAGGATCTCCGCATGTTCGGGCGAGAGAACGAGCCACGGCTCGGACCCGTAGCAGTATTCATTGCTCGGAGGATGCTGCATCGTCTCGGCGATGACACGCAGCAGCTCACCCGCGTCCTTGGTGTGGGTGTTCATGTTCATCGTGCCTTCCGCACCCACGACGGTCACGGTGCTGGCGTCGCGCGAAAAGCCGCGCTCGACGTGCAGCGGCTCCCACGGGCTCGCCTCTTCGTTCTCCGCGCAGCAAAAGGTGTATTTGCCCGGCTGGCCGTGCGTCGCCCGGTCCATCTCTCCGGGCAGCGCGCCGCCGACGTTCTGCAGCACCAGGCGCAGCGCGCGCCCGATGGCGGCATTCGCCGGCGTCCCCTGTCCCAGGCAATTAAAGCTGCCGTTCACCTCCAGCCGACGCGCCGCCGGGCCGTTCACGATGATCCACACCGCGACGGGATTGGTGGTGGCCTGTATGCCCTGAAGATTAAACTCCGGCGCGGCCACCGCTTCGACCGCGGCGATGACGACGGGCAGATGGACCGGCGCGCAACCTGCCAACACGGCATTGATGGCGATGCGCTCGACGGTCGCAGCACCGAAGCCCGGCGCGATGCTCGCCACGATCTCCGCTGCGGGGCGGGGCGACGAAGCGAGCATGCGCTCGACCCGCTCGACGGTGGGCGGCACCACCGGCAAGCCGTCGCTCCAATGGCGCTCGTGGTAGAGGCGGTTGATCGCCTCGATGTCGTCCGGCGCCTCGAACAGCGCAGCGCGCTCGTCGCTCATCACTGTTCGCCGGATTTACGCGTCACGAGCGCCACGACGTCAGTAGCGCACTGCCGCGCCAGGTCGCGCACCTCACTCCGTGTGCGCGTCCCGAAGGGATGAGGAATGACCGCGATCGGCAGCTCGGGGCTACCGAGCGCCCCCGCCTGCGCACGTCCCAGCGTGATAAACGCGGTGGAGCAAACGGCAACCGCCGCGCGGCCAAGCTTCGCGATTTCGACACTGTCGTGGACACTCCACGACGCGCACGACCCTCAGTCGCCTGACCCGGTGATGACCAGGTCGCACTCGTCGGCAAGCTCTCTCACGATCTCGTCCGGCGCCGGGATGGACGCCAAGGTCTTCCTGCGCTTGATGACGCGCTTCACGCCGTAATCCGCAATCAGCCGCTCCGCGAGCTCGTCCACCAGGTGATCGAAATTCGGCTTGGCGTTGTCGATGAAGCCCACCACCTTGCCGGAGAGCGTCGCGAGACTTGTGCCGGCCTTCCCTGCGCCGCTTCGCCGCGGAGCAGTCGGATCGTACAACAGCGTCACTTGCCGGGACCCTTCGCCATGCCAAGCTGCGTCAGGATCGCGTTGTAGACCTTGATCTCGCCTTCCAGGTCCTTGCTGAACTGGGCCGAGCCCGCATAGGCGTCGAACCAGCCGTGCCTGTCCAGTGACTTCTTCCACGAGTCGGTCTTGACCATCTTTCCCAGCGCCTGGTCCCAGTACTTGACCGCGCTCGCCGGCGTTTTCGGAGGAGCGAAGAGCCCGCGCCAGTGCAGGATCTCGACGTTGATGCCCAGGGAGCGCCAGGTCGCCACCCCGGCAAGCTCCTCGAGAGGCTTGGGAGAGGAAACCGTCAGCACCCGCACCCGCCCCGCCTTGACCTGCTCGATCGCCTCGGAAAGCCCCGTGGAGATCACCGGCACGTGGCCGCCGAGCAGCTGGATCATCAGGTCGCCGCCGCTCTTGAAGATCACGATCTTGATCTGCTTCGGATCGATGCCGTAGGCGAGCGCGGGGCGCAGGATGTTCATCTGGTCGTTGCTCGGGACCGTTCCCACCCCGAACACGACGGAGCCGGGACTCGCCTTGAGCTTGTCGAGAACCTCCTTCGCGGACTTGAACGGCGAATCGGCCCGCACCACCCATACCAGGTATTCCGTGGTCAGCCGCGCGATCGGCGTCAGGTCGCGGTGATCGAGATGAGTGGTGCCGACCAGCTTGTTGACGTAGATCCGGTTTGACTCGACGTAAAGCGTGTAGGGGTCGCCACTGCGCTGGTGAACGTACGCCTTCGCGAGGTTACCGCCCGCGCCACCCATGTGCTTCAACACGAAGCCGGTCTTGTGCAGCCGGGTTTCAAGCATTGTCTGCTCCAGCGCCCGACCGGTCAGGTCGAGTCCACCTCCCGGGCTACCCGCCACGACCATCAGGACGTTGCGGTCCGGGAACGCGGCCGGCTGCGCGACGGCCGCTACGCCGCAAAACAGCGCAAAAAGCCAGGCCCGTGCCGGTGTCTTGAGTGTCATGCAGTCCTCCTGGGGGTTTTTCGTGGAATCGGTTGATTATACGTCTCGCGTAAATCGAAATCCCCTGCAGCGCAACGCGTGATGATCTACGAGTGACGGGGGTAAGATACGGAATCCACCACCCCCGGATCTCCCATGACGCTCGCACGTGAACTCGCAAAGCGGATCAACGGGCTCAACTACGCGGGGCTGCCCGACCCGGCCATTCACTGGGCGAAGGTTGGCATCCTGGACACCGTCGGCGTCACGCTCGCCGGCGCGCGCGAGGATTGCACGCGCATCGTGGAGGGCGTCGCCGGGCGCGGCGCCGGACCGAGCCTCATCTTCGGCGGCAAGCGCAGGACTGCTCCTCTCGAGGCGGCGCTGGTGAACGGCACCGCCGCGCACGCGCTCGACTACGACGACTGCAACAACACGCTCGGCGGCCATCCCTCAGTCCCGATCCTGCCAGCGCTCTTCGCAATCGCGGACGAAACCGGCGCGAGCGGGCACGATTTCCTGGCCGCCTACGTCGCGGGCTTCGAGACCGAATGCAAGATCGCGCTGGGCGTCCATTTCTATCACTACACCAAGGGCTGGCACCCGACCGCAACGCTCGGGGTCTTCGGCGCCGCCGCCGCCTGCTCGAAGCTCATGAAGCTGTCCGACGAACAGACCGCGACCGCGCTTTCCATCGCCGCATCGCTGGCGTCGGGCATCAAGGCCAACTTCGGCACGATGGTGAAGCCGCTGCACATCGGGCATTGCACCCGCAACGGGATGTTCGCGGCGCTGCTCGCGCGCGACGGCTTTGCCGCCGGCGACCGCGTCTTCGAGCACAAGCAGGGCTTCTTCAACGTCTTCAACGGCGAAGGCAACTACGACGCTGCGAAAATCCTCCCCGCCTGGGGCGAGCCGCTCGACATCGTCAAGCCCGGCATCGCGATCAAGCAGTACCCGTGCTGCGGCAGCACGCACTCCGCGCTCGATGCGATGCTCAAGCTCGCGCGCGAACACAAGCCTGCGGCCGAGGACATCGAACGCGTGGACGTATGGACCCACGCGCGGCGGCTCGAGCACACCAACCGTCCCGAGCCGAAGAGCGACCTCGACGCCAAGTTCAGCGTCCAGTACTGCATGGCGCGGGCGCTTCTCGACCGGCGCATCTCGATCGAGCACTTCGAGGCAAGCGCGTACGAGGCGCCGGCGGTGCGCAAGCTCCTGCCGCGGGTGCATGCCGCGCCTTACACGACGGCGCAGTTCCCGGCCGACAACCACTTCGGCGCCGAGGTGAGAGTCGCGCTGCGCGGCGGCAAGTCTCTTTCAGCCAGGATGGACGAGCCGTTCGGCCGCACCTCCGACAACCCCTTGCCGGCGGGGCTGCTGAAGGAGAAGTTCGAGAACTGCGCGGCGCGCGCGCTGCCGCGCGAGCGCGTCTCCGCGCTCTACTCGGCGATCCAGGGCTTCGAGAACTTGAGGGACGTGCGCGAGGTGACGGCGATCATCGCCGGAGAAACCCGCAAGCAAGCCGCCGCGTGAGTTGCCCCTTCGCGCGTTCGATTATCCTCATCCTTTTCTGCCTGCCCGCGCTCATCTACCTTTTGATCCTCGTGGGCCTGCGCCGTCTCCGGCGCCTGCCAGAACACGTATAATCATCAACGGCTTAGGGAGCCGCCGTCACTCCCGCGAAGGCGGGAGTCCAGTAAGTGCCTGATTCTTCGTATCGGTGAATCTCAAATGCGGATTTTCGTCCTCGGCGCCGGCGCCACCGGCTCGCTCATTGCGCACCTGCTCGTGCGCCAGGGTCACCACGTCACCTGCGGCGACCGCGACCCGGTGCGGGCGCGCCGTTTCCTTGGCCGGAAATCGGCGATCCCGATCCGGCAGGCGAATGCCCGCAACCTCAGAAGCATCGTGAGGGCCGCGCGGGGCAGCCACCTGCTCGTCAACGCCAGCCCCGCGGTCTTCAACCGGACTGTCCTGCGCGCGGCGCTGCGGCTGCGCGCCCATTACCTCGACACCGCTTCGCACCAGACCAGCAACCCCTTCAAGGCGGAGCAGGTTGGCTTCGACCGGCAGTTCCAAGCGAAGAACCGCAGCGCCGTGATCAATGCCGGCTTGGCCCCGGGCCTCACCAACCTGCTGGTCGCCCGCAGCGCCGATCTGCTCGATCGCCTCGACACCGTCCACATCCGGCTCTACGAAAGCACCGACAGCGACGCCCCTGTATCGCAGTGGTCGCACGATTCGGCCTTCGACGAGGCCGTCTCGAGGCCGCCAGTCTACCGGCAGGGTCGTTTCCGGCTCGGAAAGCGCTTCGGCGAGCGGGAGGTGTTCCGCTTCGCCCCGCCGATCGGGCCCGCGGGCGTCGTGCTTGCCGCGCAGGACGAAGTCGTAACGCTGCCACGCGTGCTCAAGCTGCGCGAGCTCGACGTTAAGATCGGCGGCAACGACTTCGAGCGGCTGCGCCGCTGGTACCGGCAGGGCAAGCTGAGAAAGTCATCCGGGCCGGCGGCGAGCCGGTTCCCGCAGACACCGACCCCGCGCCAGGTGGAAAAGCTGGTCGCCCGCGGCGTGCTCTACCGCGCGCGCTTCGCCGCGGCCGTGGTGGCGCGCGGCCAGAAGAATGGGCGGCACGCCGTGATCCGCTGGGACGCGGGCTTTCCCACGCTGCGTGACATGCGCCGACGCGAAGTGCACGCCTCGCCGATCTCCTGGGCAACCGCGCACCTCGCCGCGTTGTTTGTGAAACATTTTCCGCGCGGCTCGCCCGGCGTGCATCCGCCCGAGGCGCTGCCGGCGCAGACCCGCCAGGCGATTCTCGCCGGCGCACGCGCCTACGGCATGCGCATCGGCATGCGGCTCACGCTGCTGAAGACCGTGGACGACGAAGAGTAAAAAGCCATGAGCGCTCGCACGCTGCGGCAGGTGATCGAGTCCGTGCCGACCTCGGACGGCGCGGGCGTGAAGCTGCGGCGCAGCCTTGGGAAGTCGCAGGGCGAGCGGCTCGACCCCTTCCTGATGCTCGACGAATTCTTCTCCGACAATCCGGATGATTACCTCGCCGGCTTTCCGAACCACCCGCACCGCGGCTTCGAGACCGTGACCTACATGCTCGACGGCCACATGCTGCACCAGGACCACCTCGGCAACCGAGGTGACCTGAAGACCGGCGACGTGCAGTGGATGACCGCGGGCCGCGGCATCATCCACTCCGAAATGCCGCAGCAGGAGCGCGGCCGCATGCGCGGGTTCCAGCTCTGGATCAACCTGCCGGCGAAGGAGAAGATGAAGCCCGCTGGCTACCGCGACATTCCCGCCGCGAAGATTCCGGTGGTGGATTTGCCGGGCGGCGGGCGCGCAAAGGTGATCGCCGGCACGCTGATTGTGGACGGCCGCGCGACGCCGGGGCCCATGCAGGGACTCAGCACAGACCCGCTTTACCTCGACATCGAGCTGCCCGCCGACGCGCGCTTCACGCATCCGATCAAATCCGACTACAGCGCCTTTCTATACACCTACGAAGGCGGCGTCGAAGTCGGCCCGGCCGGCAAGGCGCGCCCGCTCAAGACGCACAGTGCAGGCGTACTCTCCGAGGGCGACCAGATCGAGATCAAGTCGACCGCGGACGGTGCGCGCTTCATCCTGCTCGCTGGCCGCCCACTGCGCGAGCCGATCGTCCAGTACGGCCCCTTCGTCATGAACACGCGCGACGAGATTGAGCAGGCGGTCCGCGACTACCAGAGCGGCACGCTGACCCGCGCAGTCTAGACACGTCCTCCCCTTTCCGCTCGGGAGAGGGGCGGGGGTGAGGGATCGCCCCGCCGGATGCAAGCGCATCCAGCAACGCGCTGATTTCAACGCCGTCTGAAAACGCGCCGCAGCCTAATCTGGATATTCCTGCGTTCTTTGCAGCCTATCCTGGCCGCCAAAGCCAACTACAACGTCATTACTGCTTGATTTCCGGAGAATGATGACAATACCGGTAAGCCGGGTGTCTAATTAGTCGACATTTAGGAAGTTCACTATACGTTAGATTTCGTGCTAGCGAGGCACTCGAATTTCGATCGCAAGTAAGCTACGTCCAGCGGCTGCTTAAGATGCAGGCAGCTCATTCGGAGAAAGGGGGAACAGTTGTTTGCGCGAGTCAGGATAACCAGTGAAGTCCCAGAAAAGGTGGATGATGGTATTCGGCATTTCCGAGAAGTGGTTGTCTCCGGATTCAAAGACGTCGACGGCTTCAAAGGGGCTTACCTGCTCGTCAACAGGAACAGTGGCAAGCTCATCGGCATCACGCTTTGGGACACCGAAGCGAATATGCACGGCACCGCTGCGGCTCCTAAACGGCTCAGAGCAGCGAGCACACAAGTCGTCAGCGCGCCGGAGGAGTACGAGGTGGTCGTCCAACCATAACATCACTCACCAAGACAGTGCCCAATGGAAACAAAATCTAACTATGCGATCAAGGCCGACGCGTTTGCAGCTTGCGTGCTGCCGTCGCTCCTGAGCGCGGCTCATCGCAAACGTTAGGCGTCGGAGACGCCATGGACGAACCTCCCGTCATTGTCATCATCTTGATAGTGATCTTCACGAGTCTTGTCCTGGGGTTTATCTACCTTGGCGGCACTCTTCTGATTCTGGTGTCATCCTGGGTTCCGATAAGAACGCGATTGCGGTGGGGAGCTCTCTCCGTAGCACCATTGGCTCTTTTGGCAGCGCTAATCGCGATTCCGGCAGCGCTTCCCGGGATGGGTGCCACGGCCCCGGGCGCAGCGGGACACTTCGGTGAGGCGTTCACCGCAATGGGTCTACTGGCGGGCCTGATGGTTGTAGCCGCCGTCGCTGCGAACTGGCTTGTTTTCAGGAGATTCCGAGCGGCATTCCCGCGCGCTTCGAAATCGCCAGCCTCATAACATGTCGACGCCTAACCAGCGCTTCGAGCCGATGGCCGCGAGCGTGCCGCTCGCGGTTCCCTCGTCGCTGCGCTCGTCGGCCGCGGCTCAAGCGCGGCGTTAAGCCTCTCTAATCGTAAGGAGTTGTCAATGAACCCAAGTAATGCCGTAGTTGTGGTTGCCATTCTTTTTGCGCTAAATGCGTGCTCGACGACATCCACATCGACATCCACATCGACATCCACATCAACCCCCATCGGCCCAACTGGATCGGCGTGGGAGGGCCCGGTTTTCATTTCGCAAGCAGCAATGCCCGAGGGAATTGAGTACAAGGTAATCGGGACAGTGCAAGCTGATGCGCAAGCCGGCTACGACAGCGTGGTGACGCTCTATCCCTTGCTCGCCGCCGAGGCCAGGAAAATGGGCGCGAATGCAGTTGTAAACGCGAAGGGCGGTCGCAGGCTCACCGCATTTTCCTGGGCCGCGGCGTATGTCATTGGAACCGCTGTCAAGGTCGACGATCCTCAGAAGCTCAAAGGACTTTCTGGAACGTATCATTGATCTGTGTAACAACGCGCTTGAGCGGGCGCCTGGAAGCTTGCCTGGCGCGCATTTAGAGCCGTGCGCAGCGTGCGTCGGTTATGAAGCCGCGAATCAGCCTACTTACGCTCGCCGTTGATGATCTGGAGAAATCCGTGCGCTTCTATCGCGATGGGCTTGGTCTCGCGACGAAGGGAATCATCGGCACGGAATTCGAGTACGGGGCGGTTGTCTTTTTCGACCTGCAGGCAAATCTCAAACTCGGGCTCTACCCGCGCAAGAGCCTGGCCAAGGACTCGGGGCTGCCGCTGGAAGAGTCAGGCACCCCACGGTTCAGCATCGGCCATAACGTTGCTTCCAGGGCCGAAGTGGATCAGGTGATGGCGCAGGCGAAGCGTGCAGGCGCGGCGATCGTAAAGCCTGCTCAAAATACTTTCTGGGGTGGCTACGCAGGCTATTTCCAGGACCCCAACGGTCACCTGTGGGAAATAGCCTGGAATCCGCAATGGCCCGTCCCGGACTGAGGTTCGCCCGCATAGGCGCTCCGCACGTGGCTGGCTACTCGGGCACACCCCTGGCGGGGAAACTCGGCATCCAGAAAGGATTGAAGGTCTTCGCGGCCGGCGCGCCGGCTAACTACCGCGACCTCCTTGAGCCGCTACCGGCGTCCGTGCAGTTCGTGTCGAAGTTTGATCGAACCACGAACGTTGTGCACATCTTCGCCACAAGAAGGTCCGATCTCTCGCGCGCACTTCCCGCTTACCGCAAGAGACTCGATCCGGAGGCGATCGTCTGGGTGTCGTGGCCGAAGAAGGCCGCGAAGGTGGACACCGACATCACGGAAGACGTCGTGCGGGAAGTCGCGCTTCCACTCGGCTTCGTGGACGTCAAAGTCTGTGCCGTCGATGACGTGTGGTCCGGGCTCAAACTCGTGGTTCGCCGGGAGCTTCGTTGAAATTGGGCCCCAACCACGCGTTTGAACACCCGTTTCGACCTTGACGCCGAGTAGGCTGCGCCGGCTTGGTCCGCCAGAGTCGGTTCTACATCTCAGGCCGTTGGCCTGGCGGCGCGTAGTGCTCCGGCACGTCACCCGTCAGGGACTCGAGGAACGCGACGATAGTTGCGACGGTGGCATCGTCGAGCATGCGCCCGAGCTGCACGCTCGCCATGATCCGCACGGCCCGGTCGAGCGGATCAATCGATCCGTCGTGGAAATACGGCGCGGTCTTTGCGATGTTGCGCAGCATCGGCACCCGGAACACGTACCGGTCTTCCTCTTTCTTGGTTATCGCGAAGCGCCCGACGTCTACCTTTTCGGAGCCGGTTTCGGACCAATACTGCTTCACCACGCCGAAGCGCTGCAGCGCCGTACCGCCCAGGAGAGTCCCGTTGTGGCACCCGGCGCAGCCGTTTGCGATAAAGGTCCGCAGACCGGCCTTCTGCCGGTCGCTCAGCGCGCTATCGTCGCCGGCCAGAAAACGGTCGAACGGCGCGGGAGTCACCAGGCTGGCCTGGTAGGCCGCAAGGGCGCGTCCGTAGTTGCGCGCACTCAAAGGATCCGTATCCTGGGGATATGCCGCGCGGAACGCCGGCAGATAGTCGAGCTCGCCAAGGCGTTCGACCCCCGCCTGCTTTGTCGGGAATCCCATCGAACCCGTCATGGAGCCTTCGGCCTGGTCGGCGCCGCTCTTGCGATCGCTCAGCCAGCGCAGCAACGGTTGGCTCATGGCATTGAACACGGTAGGCGAATGGCGCGAAGTCGGTTTGCCGCGCGCATCAATCGAGAAGCGACGCGGGTCAGCGCCCCAATTACGAACGAGATGGCAACTGCCGCAGGAGGTCTTGCCGTCACTCGATACCCGGGTGTCCCAGAACAGGGCGCGGCCGAGTTCCATTTCGGACGTCACCTGCAAGGTCTGCGCAGCCTCGATGCGTCCGAACAGGTTCAACGCCTCGCGCCGCAGCTGCTCGTCCGCTTTCACACTTCCCGCCGCGGCCAGCGCCAATACAAGCAGCAACCCTGTCATGGCGAGGTTCATCGTCCCCTCCTTAGGGCTGACCAGAAAGACTTGACCGGATGAGTTTATACCCCTTCCCTTCCGCTCAACAGACGGATGGCCAACAACTCGCAATAACCCTGATTACTTTATTGCCTTATGTCGCGGTCGGGAGCTGACAATGCGGGATAGGAGGGAGTGATTGCGTGTCGAATTAACGTAACTCTTCGGCGAGCCCCATCTCCGGGCGTAAATCGAACGACTACCGCTCGAACTGGATGCCCACCGATTTCACCAGCTTGTCCCACTTCGCGATGTCCGCGCGCAGGTAGCGCGTGAATTCATCGATCCCCATCGTCTGGGGATCCGCGCCGACGGAAAGCAGTCGCTCGCGCACGGCCGGCGTCGCAACCGCCTTGACGATCGCGTCGTGCAGCTTGACCACGATATCGCGCGGCGTCTTCGCCGGGGCCAGCATCGCGTAGTAGTTCGTCATCTCGACGGTCGGGAAGCCCGCTTCCTTCGCGGTCGGAATGTCCGGGAAATGCTGCGTGCGCTGCGGATTGGCGGTGGCGAGCGCGCGCACCCGACCGGATCTCACGTAGGGCGAGACCACCGGCAGGTCCACGAACATGCCGTTGATCTGGCCGGCGACGACGTCGGCAACGGCGGGCGCCGCGCCCTTATAGGGAACGTGCGTGATCTTCACGTTCGCGTCCTTCATCAGCATCTCCACCGCAAGATGCAGCGTGCCGCCGGTGCCGGCGGAGCCGAACGCAATCTCGTTGGGACGAGCCCGGGCAAGGGCGACCAGTTCCTTCAAGGTCTTCGCCGGCATCGAGGGGTGGACCACAATCAGGCTCGAGGTCGTCATCACCGGCGTCAGCGGCTGCATGTCGCGCAGCGTGTCGTACGGCGGCTTGACGTAGGTCACCATGTTGATCGCGGCGACGCTGGCGGTCGCCATCAGCAGGGTATAGCCGTCGGGCGGGGACTTGATGACGTTGTCCGCGCCGATGACTCCGTTGGCGCCGGCGCGATTATCCACGACGATCGGCTGCCCGAGCAGCTCGGTCAGGCGCGGCGCGATCGTGCGCGTCGTGATGTCGGCCGGGCCGCCCGCGGAGAACGGCACGACGATTCGGATTGGCTTGACCGGATACGCTTGCGCGGAGGCGCCGGCGGCGCATATGGCAAGCAGTATCGCGGAACCAGTTCTAACTGATGTGTTCATCTTCTCATCCCTGATGATCATCCCCTCATCCTACCTTCCCCCAAGAGGGGAAGGGACTTTGATAACTACTTTATCAGCAGCGCGGCGCGGCCGGTGACGAGCCCTCGCTCGAGGCGCTCGTGCAGCGCTTCGGCTTCCTCCAGCGGGCGGATCTCGGTGACGATCGGCCACACCTCTTTGCGCGCCACCAGTTCGAGCGTCTCCAGTATCTCGCTGCGTGTCACGTAGCGGCTGCCGAGCAGGTCCTGCTCCTTGAGCAGCATGTCCATAGCGGAAGCCCGGAAGGGTTGCCCCGCACCCCCGAGCGTCACCAGGCGCCCTCGGCGGCCGAGCGCCTGCGCGCCCGCCTCTAACGTCGACGTGCTGGAAACATAATCGATGGCGACGTCTACCCCCTCCCCTTTCGTGAGGTCGAGCAGCGCTTGCGCCACGCGACCGGCGGATGCATCGACCACTTCGTCGGCGCCGGCCTTGCGGCAGGCGGCAAGCTTGCCGGGCGCGACGTCCACGGCAATCACCCGCGCGTGCGCCCACTTCGCGAGCATGACCTGGTGAATACCGACCCCTCCGCCCGCGCCAAACACCGCGACGGTCTCACCGGCCCGGACACGCGCGCGCTTCAGCACCTTGTAGGGGGTGGCGAGCGCATCCATGACGACGCCGATTTCGGCCGGGTGCGCCTTGTAGTCGAGTCCCTCAGGAAACCGGATGAAGAGGTGGGCGGGCAGCTTGATGTACTCGGCGTAGCCGCCATCGCAGTTGCGACCGACGTTGCCGCCGGAGTTCGCGCACAGCGGCTCGAGCATGGCGAGGCACCAGCGGCAATGCCCGCAGTTGAGGTAGTAATAGGACGTGACGCCGTCGCCGACCGCGAGCCCTTTCACGCCGGCTCCGATCGCGACGATCTCGCCCGTGATCTCGTGGCCGATGATGCGGGGAAACTCGGCCGCGATCCGGCCCGCCTTGATGTGCTGGATGGTGAGGCCGGATCCGCAGGCCAGCACGCGCGCGACGGCTTCTCCAGGTCCGGGGACGGGGTCAGGGACCTTGCTCAGGACGAAGGGGGTATTGGGCCCCTTGAGGACCATTGCTTTCATGACCAAACCATTCGTCTGTCCAATTCACCCCCATCCCAGCCTTCCCCCCTCAAGGGGGAAGGAGAGTTTCAGTCCCGGAACATGAAGTTGGCGGCCTTGAGGAATAGCGTGCGGTTGACACCGTCGGAGTGCAGGAAGGCGGCCGCGTCGCGCACCAGCTTCTCGACGCCGAGCTCCTTCATGTAGCCGTGGCCGCCGTGAATTTCCATCGTCCAGCCCGCAATCTTCCACGCCGCCTGCGCAGCCATCGCTTTGGGGAGCGCGCCGAGCGTCCGGTCCCAGCCGTGCTCCTGGTGGTCCGCGAGCCAGCAAGCGCGGTGGATGTAGGAGCGCGAGGCGTCGATCAGCATGCGCATTTCCGCGATCTGCGCGCGGATGCCGTCGTGCTCGATGAGTGGTTTGCCGCCCTGCACGCGCACCTTCGCCCAGTCGATCGCTTTCTGGTGCAGGGCACCCGCGACGCCGAGGACCGAAGCACCGGCGTAAGCATTCGACTGCGGAAAGAATTCCGCCAGCACGTTGAAGCCGTCGTTGACCTTGCCCACCACGTTCTCATCCGGGATGAAGCAATCCTGGAAGATCAGTTCGGCGTTGTTGGCGAGGCGCTCGCCCATCTTGTCGTGGACGCGCCCGATGGTGAAGCCCTTGCGATCCCGCTCCACGAGGAAGCATGTGGACGCCTCCGCCATCGGCTTGCCCGGCTCGGTCTGCGCAAACAGCAGGTAATGGCTCGCGCGGTTCCCGTTCGAGATGAAGTGCTTCATGCCGTTCACGACCCAGCCGCCTGCCGCCTTGCGGGCGCCAGTGCGAAACGGCACCGGGTGCGGAAGAAAGTAATTGGAGGCGTTGTCGGGCTCGGTGATTCCGATCGCGAGAACTCCGCGCGGGTCCCTGGCGAATCCGGGCAGGACGCGCGCCTGCTGTTCCGCGTTCAACGCCTTCTGCATGATCTGGGCGATCTTCAACGTCTGCGCCATGATCACCGACACGCCGAGATCGCCCTTGCCGAGCTCCTCGATCACCATCGCGGTGGTGAGGGAGTCGGCGCCAAGCCCACCCCATTTTTCCGAGAGCGTCATGGTGCGGATGCCGACCGCGTCCGCTTTCTCCACGATCTCCCAGGAAAAGCTCTTCTCGGGGTCGGGGTCCGCGTCGAGCGCCGCTGCGCGCGGCACGACCACCTCGTGGACAAAACGGGAAACGGTCGCCAGGATGGCGCGCTGCTCTTCGTTGGCGATGAAGATGTCTTCCACTGCGACCCGCTCCCCTTAGGCCCGCGGGATTTAGGTTACCATGCCCGCGATGAAACATTTTGATGTGATCGTCGTTGGCAAGGGCAATGCCGCCCTGTGCGCGGCCCTGTCCGCGCGCGAATCCGGCGTGAGCGTCGCCATGCTGGAGGCCGCGACGGAGGATGAGTCCGGCGGCAACAGCCGCTTCGCCGGCGGCGTGATGCGCTTCGCCTACAGCACGGTGGACGATCTCAGGCGCCTGACCGACATCACCGATCAGGAAGTCGCGACGAGCGATTTCGGCACCAACACGCGCGAGGAGTACCTCGACGATCTCTACCGGCTTACCAGCTATCGCACCGATCCTGATCTCTCGGAGCTGCTCGTCAATCGTAGCCTCGACACCCTTGCGTGGCTGCGCTCGAAGGGGGTGCGCTTCAATCTCAATTTCGGGCGCCAGTCGGGGCTGGTCGGAGGCAAGCGTGTGTTCTTCGGGCGCATGCCGATCGAAGCCTCCGGCGGCGGCGCGGGACTGGTGCTGAGCCTCGATGCCGCGACGAAGAAGGCCGGGATCGAGGTCTTCTACAACACGCGCGTCGCCTCACTTCTTTACGACGGCGAGCGTGTCGCGGGCATCCGCGCCCGGCACGGGGACAAGCCCGTCGAGTTCCGTGCAAGATCCGTGGTGCTTGCGTGCGGCGGCTTCGAGGCGAACCCCGAATGGCGCACGCGCTACCTCGGGCCAGGCTGGGAGCTTGCCAAGGTGCGCGGCACGCGCTTCAACGTCGGCGACGGCCTGCGGATGGCGCTCGACATCGGCGCCGCGCCCTGCGGCAACTGGTCGGGCTGCCACGCGACGGGCTGGGACCGCTACGCGCCGGAGTTCGGCGACGTCAACGTCGGCGACCAGTTCCAGAAGCACAGCTACATCTTCGGGCTTCTCATCAACGCCGACGGCAAGCGCTTCGTGGACGAGGGCGCGGATTTCCATTCCTTCACCTACGCCAAGTACGGCGGCGAAGTGCTGAAGCAGCCCGGCCAGTTCGCGTGGCAGGTGTTCGATTCCAAGGTCACGAAGCTCCTGCGCTCCGAGTACCGCATCAAGTTCGTGACCAAGGTGAGCGCCCCGACGCTGGAGGCGCTCGCGCCGCGGCTGGAAGGCGTCAACGCCGAGCAATTTCTGAAGACCGTGCGCGAGTTCAACGCCGCGGTGCGCAAGGACGTGCCTTTCGACCACACCGTGAAGGACCGCAAGTGCACGGTGGGAATCGAGCCGCCCAAGTCGAACTGGGCGCAGCCGCTCGACACGCCCCCCTTCGACGCCTACGCGACGACCTGCGGGATCACCTTTACCTTCGGGGGGCTTCGCATCGACAAGGAGACCGGGCAGGTCCTCGACGTCCACTTCCACCGCATTCCGGGTCTCTATACGGCCGGGGAGATGGTCGGAGGCCTCTTCTACTTCAACTATCCGAGCGGCACCGGGCTCGTGTCCGGGGCGGTGTTCGGCCGCATGGCCGGCGCGAGCGCCGCGACGGCTGCGAAGGGTTAGCGCAATGAGCCACGAAGCCACCCAGGACAACCCCTACACCCGCGGCATCGCGGAGTTCGTGTCGGGTCTGAAATACGACGCAATCCCGGATGAAGTCCGGCACCGCTTGAAGCTACTCGTGCTCGATGCGCTCGGCTGCGCGCTCTACGGCGCAGACCTCGAGTGGTGCCGGATCCTCCAGGACGCGCTTTCGAAGGTGGACTCGACGCGCGAGTGCGCCGTCTGGGGCACGAAGAAGAAGCTCTCGGCCCCTCACGCCGCGCTCGCAAACGGCACCTCGGTGCAGGGCTTCGAGCTCGACGACGTGCATCGCGGCGGAGTGCTGCACGTGGGCGCGGTGGTGCTCCCGGCCCTCATTCCGATCGCTGAACTGAGGGGCGGCATGAGCGGCAAGGAGTTCCTGACCTCCGCGGTCGCCGGCTACGAGATCGGACCGCGAGTCGGATTGTGCATGGGGCCTGCGCATATCGCGTCGGGCTGGCATTCGGGCGCGACGCTCGGTGTCTTTTCCGCTGCGGCCGGCGCCGCGCGCGGGCTCAAGCTCGACGCCGGCGAGACGGTGCACGCACTCGGCATCGCCGGAACCCAGGCTGCCGGGCTGATGGCGGCGCAGTTCGGGGCGATGGTGAAGCGCATGCACGCGGGACGCTCCTCGCAGAGCGGGCTCTATGGCGCGCTGCTCGCGGAGGCCGGATTCACCGGCATCGTCAACGTGCTGGAGAGCGAATACGGGGGCTTCTGCACCACGCTCTCGCAGTCGAAGGATCAGTTCAACCTGAAGGAGCTCACGGCCGGACTGGGCGAGACCTGGCAGACGATGGGCGTGGCGCTCAAGTTCTACGCCTGCGTCGCCACCAACCACACCACGCTGGATGCGATCCGCGACATGCAGCGGGAGCGCCGCTTCGGCCCCCGGGACGTCAGGAAGATTGTGGTCCACGGCTCGCAGGTGACGGTGAATCACGTGGGCTGGAAGTACGTGCCCCAGGGGCTCACCTCCGCGCAGCTCAACCTCCCTTACTGCGTCGCGACCTGGCTCATCGACGGCGACTGCTTCGTGGACCAGTTCACCGAGGCCAAGGTGGCGGACCCCGCGCGCATGAAGCTCGCCGAGAAAGTGGAAGTCGTCCACGACCCGGCGATCACCGCGCTCGGCGCGAAGTTCCGCCACAAGGTGCACGTCGAAGCGCATCTCACGGACGGTGCGGTCATGAAGCGCACCGTGGAAGCCGCGCGTGGAAGCGAGAAGAAGTTCGCCTCCGACGCCGAGATCGTGGAAAAATACGAGAAGCTCGCATCGAAGGCTCTGTCCAAGGCGCGGGTCGGCAAGCTGCGCGACGCGGTGCTGAGCCTGGAGAAGATGAAGGACGCCGCCGAGCTGGCGCGGCTGATGCGCGCGTAGCTTCGGGCGCTCGACAGGAGTCGAACATGGTGCAAGCGGTCGCAGGAGAGCAAGTCCTCAAGGGCCGGCGGATCATCCAGTCGCGGGGCACGGGCGAAGAGCACTGGCGCACCGACTTCCTCGGCAAGCCGGGCTACGGCGGCGAAATCGGGAACGAGCCGCAGGCGTTCCTGATCGAAATGCACGCTGGCGAAACCATCCTGCCGCATTTTCACGAGGTCGACCAGTTCCAGGTCTTCGTTGCGGGCAGTGGCGGCATGGGCCGGCAACCTGCCGCCACGCTCGCCGTGCACTTCGCGGAGCATCACACCGGCTACGGCCCCATCAACGCCGGACCCCAGGGCTACTCGTATTTCACCCTGCGCGCGAAGAGCGATCCCGGTGCGCATTACTTGCACAAGCCCGGCTATCGCGAGGCGCTCAAGCCTTCGCGCAAACGCCATGGCGTCGCCGCCGGCATCACGCTCAGCACCGAGCCGGTTCTCATGGACCGGAAGGATGCGAGCGTGGAACCGCTGCTGCAGGACCTGGACGGGAGCGACGGACTGGGTGCGTCGCTGATCCGGATGGGACCAGGCATGAGCCACACCGGTCCCGATCCGCGCGCAACCGGCGGCCAGTACTACCTCGTGCTGAACGGAAACCTGGAAATCAATGCCGGAACGTTTCCAGCGTGGTCCACGGTCTTCGTTTCCACGGACGACGCGCCGCTGGCATTCGAATCGGGCTCGAAGGGTCTCGAAGCGCTGCTGCTCCAGTTCCCGAAGCAGGAAAACTAGAAGATCGAGAGGAGGAAGTCATGTGGCCATCGCATGGCGCTTGCGCGGCCCTGGTGTGTGTGCTCGCCGTGCACATCCAGGCACACGCGCAGACCTATCCCGCGAAGCCGATCCGGTTGCTCATACCGACCGCGGCCGGGGGCGGCCCGGACACGATCGGGCGGGCGATCGGACAGGCTCTTTCCGACAACTTCGGACAGACGGTCGTGGTGGACAACCGGCCGGGGGCGAGCGGCGCGATCGCGCTCGACCTGGGACGGGTCGCGGCACCGGACGGCTACACGCTCAACATCTTTAGCGTGAGCCAGATTATCCGTCCCCTGCTGTTCCGGGTGCCGTATGACCTGGAAGGTGACTTCGCGCCAATCTCCCAGCTGAGCGCCCAGTCCTACGTGCTGATGACGACCCCCTCGCTCCCCGTGAAGTCGGTATCCGAGCTCGTCGCGCACGCGCGTGCGAACCCCGGAAAGCTCAACTTCGCGTCCGTCGGACAGGGCAGCCAGATCCACCTCATGACGGAGCTCTTCCGCACGATGACGAAGATCCAGGTCGTGCACGTGCCCTACAAGGGCATCGCCGCCGCCTATCCCGACCTCTTCGCGGGCAGCATCCACTTCACGTTCGCGGGCATCATCAGTGCCCAGACCCATGTCAAGGCCCAGCGGGTGCGCGCGCTGGCGGTGTCCGGGCCGACCCGCATGAAGGCGCTGCCCGACTTGCCGACCGTCGCCGAGGCGGGCGTGCCGGGGTTCGCGGTAACGCAGTGGTATGGACTCCTCGCACCCGCCGGGACGCCGCGCGCGACCGTCGGGTTCCTCAACAAGGAAGTCAACCGGGCGCTGCAGCAGCCGGACGTGGCGGGCCGCATCGCGGCCGAAGGCTCGGAGGCGGTCGCCAGCACGCCGCAGCAACTCGCCGCCCAGATCAAGGCCGAGCGCGCAAAGTGGGCAAGAGTGATCAAGGAGTCGGGGATCAAGGGCGAGGAGTGATCTACTTCCGCCGACGCGCGCCAAACTTCAGCAGCTTCAGCAAGTCACCCACGTCCGCAAGCTTATCCAACCGCCACGCCGCCGCCAGCACAGCATCCGCGGCGCGGCGTCCGAGCAGCGGCTCCGCGAGCGAGCGGAATTTTTCCTCGACCTCGGCGTCGGACAGCGGCCGCTGCGCGTGCCCCTTGAAGTAGGGCGCCTCGGCAATCCGTTTCTTCCCGCCGCGCAGCGTGAGTTCGATACGGCATGGCCACTCGCCGGGATGCGCGCGGGTGAATGCGGGGTTCTCGCGGATCGTGGTGCGCTCGAGCAGCGCCGCGATGCGCGGGTCGCGGATGCGTTTCGCGGAAAAAGTCTCCTCGGTGACCGCCCCATCAACGATCGCTGCTACAACGCAGTACGGAATGCTGTGATCCGCGGTCTCGCGCGTGCCCGGGTGCCACAGCGCGTTGCCGCGATCCACGTAGCGTTCCGCCACCCAGTAGGTGTCGATCGCAATCGCCTCGATCTCCTCCGGCCGCGCCTGGCCGTGCAGCTCGAGCGCGACCGTGATCGGCGTCTGCGCGTGCACCACGGCCGGGAAGTACTTGATGTGCGTCCCGGTGATGCGGAAAGGCACGCCGCGCCCGCCGAACGGCTGCCACTGGAACTTTCCGAGCGGGTGCCACAGACCCCACTTGCCGTCGATCGCCTGCGCGGGACCGGTCAGGCCCTCCTGCGCGAGCCGCGCTGCGAACACGCCGTTCCTCGCAGCGTTGGCCGCGGCGCAGCCCTTCCACATGGACAGCTCGCCGGTGCGGGTCTGCTCGAGCGCCATGTTGGGAATGATCGCAAGCGCGATCGCGTTGCCCATCTTCGCGCGCGAAAGCCCAAGGAGCTTTCCCGCACCGGCGGCGCAGGCGACCACACCGAACACGACGTGGTCCCAGCCCTGCTCGCGCTGCACCGACTCGGAAAAATTGCAGAACACCTCGTAGGCCAGCACCGACGCCGTGATGGCGCCGCGGCCATCCGCGCGCAAGGCATCGGCCACGGCGAGCACCGCAGCGAAGACATCGCTCGGATGCCCGGCAGACTTGCCGAACGTGGCGTCGTTGAAATCGAGGTAGCGCATCATGACGCCATTGGCGAAGGCGGCGAGCTCGGGCGTGGAGCGCTCCTGCGTGCCGAGGATGCGCGCGGACGGATTGCCGCTGACGCCCCGCGCGAGCGAACGCGCGATGACCGAGGGCCTGGCGTCGAACCCTCCGGCCAGGCAGCCGAGCGTGTCGATCAGCCTGCGCTTGCACTGGTGGACGGCGTCGGGGCCGAGGTTCCTGTAGCGCAGGCCGGCCACGTATTCCGCGAGCTGCTCGATCATCGAGTCCATGCGTAATGATATGACAGGTGCCACCGTCCACCATTTGGGCCTATACTGGATTGCCTTTCCCGGCCGACTCTATCGAGGAGGTGGGACCTATGTACAAGCACATCCTGCTGCCGACCGACGGCTCGGCGCTTTCCCAGGTCGCGGTGGACAGCGGACTCAAGTTCGCGAAGGCCGTTGGCGCAAAGGTGACGGGCTTCTGCGTGATCGTCGAGCGCCCGCCCGACACTTTCGAGGAATACGCGCCGGTCCAGGTGAAGGCCCCCGCGCTCGCCGACGTTGCCAAGCAGGAAGCAGACCAGTACCTGAGAGTGGTCGCCGACCGTGCGCGGATGATCGGGGTCCCGTGCGAGACCTATTCCATGCACCACGCTTCGCCGCACGAGGCGATCATCACGTTCGCGACGCAGACCGAGTGCGATCTCATCGTCATGGCCTCGCACGGCATAAAGGGCATCACCGGCGAGCTGGTGGGCTCGGTAACCGCGCGCGTCATCACTGGCTGCCGGATCCCGGTACTCGTCTACCGTTAATGGGGACGCACACCTTTTTCAGACTGACACTTTCGTCCGCGTGTTCGCAACAATGCGAAAAAGGTGTGCGTCCCCTTTTTCGTGCCTGCGGTCCGCGCGCTCGGCACGGAGCGCAGCCGCCAGATTGCTCTGGCCCGCGCGCGCCGCGGCCTCGATCAGCGTGAGATCGATGAGATCGCGCTGCGCGTGGCTCCCGCCATATCGGTGCGAGTAACTCCGGATCGGCCGCAGCAGCTCGACGGTCCGGGCGTAATCCCGGACCGTCGAGCCCTTGATCGCCCGCGCGACGGGGGAGCCCACTTCGCGCGTGAAATCCACGTTGTCTCCCGTGCCCCCCATCGCGGCGCGCTGGGCTTCCAGCACTGCGTCGGCGGACTTGCCCCGCCCGGCGCCCACGAATGCGATCATGGCGTGCACATCGTTGAACGCGTAGTTGCCGGCGGTCGCGACCGGGATCCAGCGGTCGGCGAGCGCCTCCCACCGGCTGCCCACGTTCACGCCGCGCAAATGCAGCCGCCACAGCATCGCCGAGGCGTCGATCATCTCGAGGATGACGGACGAGGGCTCGCCGTAGACGGGGCCGTCGTAGAGCGCCAGGACTTCGTCGATTTCGCCCAGCCCGAGGTGAAACAGCGCCAGATGCCACCAGTTGTGCCTGGCGAAGAAGCTCTCGCGCGACCAGGCGATGGAATTGCCGCGCATCCAGGCAATGCCCTCGCGGCGGCGGTCCTGCATTTCCATCACGTGCGCAACGGCGTGCTGGCCCCAGCCATCGCGGGGCTCGAGTTCCACGCTCTGCCGGCCCGCGGCTTCGGCGCGCGCATAGTCGCCCGTCTCCTCGAGGCCGAACGCGCGCATTCCGAGCACCGCGTGATAGCCGGTAACACCCTTACCCCACGCCGGCAATGCGCGTGCGATGCGGTCGCGCAGCATGCGCGAGTCGCCGGTGAAGAAGTCAACCTGGTGGCCGCACTGCAGCGCGAGCGCATCGTGCGGATATTCCACGCTCAGATCCTCGAGCGCCCGGCCGGCCGCCCGCCAGCGTCCCTCCGTCAAGAGCTTGATCGCCTGCAGGTGGCGGCGCTCGCGGTCGTTGGCGGGAAGCGCCTGTGCCGCCTCATGCGCCGCGCGCGCCACGGGCAACGCCCCGGGTTCCGTCCCCATCAGATGAAGGTACGCCTTCAGGACGTGCCCCATTACGAGCTCCGGGCTCGCAGCAAGCGCGCGCTCCACCGAGGCAACCGGGTCGCCGATATAGCAGCGCAGCTCATGCAGACCTTGTTCCAGGGCATCCAGGCTTTGCGCGTTCGCCCCGCTGATTTCGTATCCGGCCGAGTCCTTCATTGCATTTCTCCAATAAGTGATTGAGTGACGGAGGCGAATTCTGGCGAATCGAGGTCGCGCCGGGAATGACCGAGCCGCCGCGATACTTGACCGATCCTCCGGAATTGCCTTTCCGAACCCGGTAACATGGGCGGCAAACGGGAAGATTTCACGCATGCTCGGTCTCGGACTTGCCTTTTCCCACGCCCCGGCGATGTTTTGCACGGCCGAGCTATGGCCGGTCGCCTACGCGACTATTCCACAGGCGATGCGGGAGTCGCAGCCGCCCTCGGCGAAGCTCGAGACGATGGAGGTGATCCGCGGCTACATCGAGCGCATCCAGCGCGCTTATGCGACGCTGGGCACGCAGATCCAGTCCTACCGGCCGGATGCGCTGATCTTCATCGGCGACGACCAGGAGGACATGTTCGACGCCCGCAACAGCCCGGCGCTCTGCATCTACACCGGCGAAAAGGTCTGGGGCACGTCCGCCCCGCGTTACATGAAGGCGCCGCCCGAGGCGGCGCGCGTGGACATACCGGTGCACGCGGTGCTGGCGCAGCACCTGCGAGCGGGGCTGCTCCATCGCGGCTTCGACGCCGCCAGCCTGGGCGCGATGCCATCGGCAGGCCCCCACCCTGAACGCGGGGTCTCCCACATGCTCGCGCTTCCCTATCCGAGGCTCGTGCCCGCCCTCGATATCCCGGTGATCCCGTTCTTCATCAACGCGTATTACCCGCCGCAGCCCAGCGCGGCGCGCTGCTGGGACCTGGGCGTTGCCATCGCGGACATCCTGCGCGACCGGCCCGAGCGCGTGGCGATCTGCGCTTCCGGCGGCATGTCGCACGACCCGCAGGGACCGCGCGCGGGCTGGATCGACGAGCCGCTCGATCGCTGGGTGCTGGAGCGCATCGCGAGCAACCGCGGCGCTCAGCTCAAGAATCTCTTCACATTTGACTCCGACACCCTGCGCGGCGGCACCGGCGAGCTCCGGTCGTGGATCAGCGCGGCGGGGGCGTGCCAGTGGCCGGCCACCGTCGTCGATTACGTGCCGGCCCACCACGTGAAGGCCGGACTGGGCTTCGCCTACTGGCCCCCGCGCGCGGCGTAGCTTTTTCAGGTCACGCGCGGTACACCAGGCCTGCCGCGATTCCCATCGCGATGGACTCCACGAGCGTCGCCAGGAACCAGTAGACGGAGAGCGCGAGCGGAATCGGCAGAATCACGTACCAGCCGAAGCCGTGCAGTACGGACAGCATCGCGCCCACATAGAGGCCGAAGCGGAATCCCTGCCCCACTCCGGACTTGTCCTTCTCGTAGCCCTGCGAATAGATGAACACGAAGAAGGCCGCGAATACCAAGTAGCCCGCCCAGAAAATCCACATCAGCCGCTGTATATCCGCCGGCGTACGCCACAGCGACGCCGTCTGCTGATACAGGCCGTGCAGGAGCACGCCATGGATGACGAAATCCAGCACCGCCAGCACCACAAACACCGCCACGCTCGCCAACAACCACCGTTTTGTATTCACTGACTCCCCCTTTCGACAGAATCCAGTCTGACCCTATTGTTGTTTGATCCGCTCGTACTCGTAGATGCCGCCGTCCGCCATCAGCGACAGGTAGAGACGCCCGTCCCGGATGATGTATGACCGGACGTATCCCCATTGCCTGACGATGTGGTCGTGGAGCGAACCCGGCGGGCACATCGCGCGCGTGAGGGCCATGGGGCCGAACTCAAGCCGGCCCGGACCGTCCGACTTCCACGACCCCCGGCCGCGATTGCAGTCGATCCGCGCGCTCACGGAACCGTCGGCCCCGAAAGCGATCGTGTACTTCGCGCGATCGTCGGGCACCAGGACCCGGTCGTCACCGCCCTGGAACCTCACGAGTTGCCACGAGGTGCCGCCAAGGTCGGTCGCCGCGTCTTGCCGCGCCATCTGCGCGCAGCCGGGCGCCAGCACGAGAGCTGCCAAGAGCACCACCAGTGCATTTTCGCGCTTCATGTGCCAACCATTCGTCACATATCTTAGACCCGGTGTCACTTGAAGCGCACGGAGACGGCGGGGTTGCCGGGCAATCCCTCGTAGCGGACGGTGACGGCGAGCCCCGGCCGGGGCGTCAACGGCGGCGTGAATGAACCCAGGCTCAGCATGTCGCCCGGCTTGAGCTTGATGCGGGAGCGCTCCAGGTCCTGCACGAGCCACAGCACCGCGTTGAGCGGGTGGTCGAGAATCGCCGCGCCCGTTGCGCTCGCGAGCTCCTTGCCGCCCCGCTCCAG
>Ga0208685_1000047_pt1 | contig 52988 bp, 49 predicted proteins | sample EasRivMeERMLT890_FD_187533 | JGI IMG/M metagenome (GOLD analysis project Ga0208685, IMG submission 187533) | Soil microbial communities from meander-bound floodplain in the East River, Colorado, USA - East River MetaG ERMLT890 (SPAdes) (version 2) | ecosystem: Environmental > Terrestrial > Soil...
CGCGCCTCGCTCACCTTCCAGGACCCGGTGGAGCAGGACAGCACGGCCGAGCCGCCGCAGCAGGCGCTGCGCCGCGCGAAGACGCTGGCGGCGCTCGCGGCGCACCGCAGCTTCGGCGCCTGGCGCCTCGGCGCCGAATGGCGCTACAGCGGAGAGCGGCGCGACCGCAGCATCACGGATTCGACCGCCACCGTATTCGAGCCTGCCTACTCGGTGCTGAACCTGATGGCGCGCTACCAGCTGAGCAAGAACCTCTGGTTCGCGGCGCGGCTCGACAACGCGCTGGATGAAGACTATCGACTGGTCAACGGCTACAACACCGCGGGACGGGGGATCTTCCTCAGCGCGGGCTGGCAGCCTTGAGCCGCGCCCGGTCGAGCTGCTCGCAGAGCAGCCGGGTGGCGCCGATCGCGCGCGGGCCGTGGCGGTGCATTTCATTCACCGGCAAGACGTAGAGATTCCCGGCCTGCACTGCTCGCAGTCCGGGAAAGCGGCGCCAGTACGCGTGCCAGTCGCTGCTTGCGCCGACGATCGCTTCGGGGTCGGCCGCGAGCACGCTCTCCACGTTCACGATCGGCGCCATCAGCGCCGAGTCGGCGAAGACGTTGCGCCCGCCGCACAGCGCGATCGCGTCGGAGACGAACTGCCCGCCGCCGAGGGTCATCAGCGGGCGCTCGGAGATCTGGTAGAACACGCTGACCGGCCGCCGCGCCCGGTACCGAGCGCCTCGATCGTGTCGGGGATCTGCGCGAGCCGCCGCGGCTCGCTGTAGAACACCGGAACGCCGAGCGACTCCAGGCGCGCCAGAGCCGGCGCGGTCGCCTCGAGGCGCCACGCCACGACCAGATCGGGCTTGAGGGCGAGCACCATCTCGAGGTTCACCGTCCCCGAGCTCGCGACGCGCGGCAAGCGCTTCGCCTCCTCGGGATAATCGCTGTAGTCGGAGGCGGCCACGACCCTGGCGCCGGCGCCGGCGGCGAAGAGCTGCTCGGTGACGTGCGGCGCCAGGCTCACGATGCGCTGCGCGGGTGCGGGTAGCGAGACCTTCCGGCCGTCGCTGTCAATGGCGGTAACAGCCTCTACGGAACAGGAAATTACCCAGAATGCTGCAACGATGAACCGCACCGTCCGATTTTACCGGGCGCGCCATGCGCTCATGATCCAGGGCACTTGCTCCGGCGCTGGCAAGAGCACGCTGGTCGCGGGTCTGTGCCGAGTGCTCGCGCGCAAGGGGATGAAGGTGGCGCCCTTCAAGCCGCAGAACATGTCGCTCAACAGCGCGGTCGCGGCCGACGGCGGCGAGATCGCGCGCGCGCAGGCACTCCAGGCGCAGGCGGCGCGCGTGCCCGCGCTGGTCGACATGAACCCCGTGCTGCTCAAGCCTTCGAGTGACACGCGCGCGCAGGTGGTCGTGCGCGGAAGGCCGTTTGCGGATTTGCCCGCTCACGATTACCTGGATTTGAAGCCAAGGCTCATGCGGGAGGTGCTGGCGGCGTTCTACCGCTTGCAAAAACAGTTCGAAGCAGTGATCGTCGAAGGCGCGGGCAGCCCGGCGGAAGTGAACCTTCGCGCGAACGACATCGCGAACATGGGGTTCGCCGAGGCCGTCGATTGCCCGGTGCTCCTCGTCGCCGACATCGACCGCGGCGGCGCGCTCGCGCATGTCGTGGGCACCCTCGCCTGCCTGAGCGGCTCCGAGCGCGAACGCATCACCGGCGTGGTGATCAATCGCTTCCGCGGCGACATCGCGCTGCTCGAGCCCGGGCTGAGGTGGCTCGCGGGCGAGACCGGCAAGCCCGTGCTCGGCGTGCTGCCTTTCCTGAACGGCCTCGCCCTCGACGCCGAGGACGCGCTGCCCGAAACGAAACCAGGGACAGACCACGATTTTCGCGTCGCGGTGCCGGTCTATCCGAGGATCAGCAACCACACCGATTTCGACGCGCTCAGGCTGCATCCGCGGGTCGAGCTCCTCTGGGTGGGACCGGACCAGCCGATGCCCGCCGCCGACCTGATCATCCTGCCGGGGAGCAAGAACGTGCGCGCGGACCTGGAATTCCTGAAAGCACAGGGTTGGGCCGATGCGATCCTGCGCCACGTTCGCTATGGCGGCCGCGTCATCGGCATCTGCGGGGGCCTGCAGATGCTCGGGGCAGGGATCCACGATCCCGAAGGCGTCGAAGGGCCGGCGGGATCGAGCGAGGGCCTCGGCCTGCTCGACCTGGAAACGACGCTGCAGAGGGAGAAGCGCCTGCGCAACGTCAGCGGAACGGTCTTGGGCGCCCCCTTCACCGGATACGAAATCCACATGGGCAGGTCGCACGGCGCGGCCATCGGTGGCATGCCGGAAGGCGCAATTTCCTCCGACGGCCGGATTCTCGCGACCTACGTGCACGGCATTTTCGACTCGCCGCCCGCCTGCGCGGCGATTCTCAAGTGGGCAGGGCTGGAAGCGGCGGGCGGCGTCGATCTCGCCGCGCTGCGCGAGAGAAGCCTGGAGCGCCTGGCGGATTGCCTCGAGGCGAATCTGGACACGGCGCGAATCCTTTCGTCCCTGTTCTGACCGAGTAAACTCCGCGCCATGGTGAGGGATGCCGTTCCGCTGGGGGAATGCGCTCGCGCGCTGGTGGTCAAGCTGCGCCACCATGGCGACGTACTGCTCGCTTCGCCCGTGATTTCGCTCCTCAAGGCGCGCGCGCCGCAGCTGGAAGTCGATGCGCTGGTCTACGACGACACGATGCCGATGCTCGAAGGCCTTCCAGCGCTGTCGCAGCTCTACTTCGTGGGCCGTAAGTGGCGCGATCGGGGCGCGCTGGCGCGCTTCACGCTGGAAAAGCATCTACTGCAAAGCCTGAGGGCGCGGCGCTACGACCTCCTGGTGCACCTCTCGGAGCACCCGCGCGGCGCATGGCTGGCGCGCCTGCTCGGCGTGCGCAACAGCGTCGCGCCGGCGATGCCGCGCCGGGGACGGTTCTGGGCGGGAAGCTTCACGCATCTGTATCCCATCGTCGGCGGCGGCCGCCGCCACCAGGTGGAGCTCAACCTCGACGCGCTGCGGCGCATCGGCGTGCAGCCGGACCTCGCGGAGCGCAGCGTGCGCTTCGTGCCGGGCCCGGACGCCGAGCGGGCGATCGACGAGCTGGTCGGCGACGTTGCGTTCGTGCACATGCATCCGGCATCGCGCTGGCGCTTCAAGTGCTGGCCGGCGCAACGCAACGCCGAGCTGATCGACCGCCTCGCCGCCGACGGGCACAACGTGGTGCTCACCTCGGCCCCCGAAGAAGTCGGCTTCATCGACGAGATCCTGAAAAAGACCGCGGCCCAGCCGGTCAGCCTCGCCGGAAAGCTGTCGATCAAGCAGCTCGGCGCGCTCACCGCCAGGGCGAGGCTGTTCGTCGGCGTCGACTCGATGCCGATGCACCTCGCCGCGGCGATGGGAACGCCGACCGTGGCGCTGTTCGGTCCGAGCGGCGAGAACGAGTGGGGGCCGTGGAACGTCGAGCGGCGCGTGGTGACGACGACGCATACCTGCCGGCCGTGCGGCTTCGACGGCTGCGGCGGCGGCAAGCTCTCCGAGTGCCTCACGTTCCTGCCGGTCGAGCCCGTCCACGCCGCGGCGCGTGAGCTACTCAAGAAGTGAGAGTTGCTATAGTGCGGCAGCGCTATAACCCCTACGGCGGGGCCGAGCGCTTCGTCGCCCGCGCTCTGCCGGCGCTCGAGCGCGCCGGAATGGAGATGACGTTGATTTCCAGAAGCGAGCAGGGGTGGGGTGCGCGCCGCTCCCTGCGCGTCGACCCCTTCCATGCCGGCAACCTGTGGCGCGACTGGTCGTTCGCGCGCGGGGCGCGCAAGGCCTGGCGCCGCGAGCACTTCGACGTCGTGCAGTCGCACGAGCGCATTCCCGGCTGCGACGTCTACCGCGCCGGCGACGGCGTGCACCGCCGCTGGCTCGAGCTGCGGCGCGCGGCGGCGACGCCGCTCGAGCGCCTGCGCATCGCGCTCAACCCGTACCATGCCTACGTGTGCAAGGCGGAAAAGCGGATGCTCGAGCATCCGCGCCTGCGCGCGGTGATCTGCAACTCGAAGATGGTGCGAGACGAGATCCGGCGCGGCTTCCGCATCGCGCCCGACAAGCTGCACGTGATCTACAACGGCATCGATGTCGAGCAATTCCACCCGAAGCAGCGCGAGCGCCTGCGCGGCGCGGCGCGCGCCGAGATCGGCTGCAGCGCGCGCGACACCGTGTTCGCCTTCGTCGGCTCCGGGTTCTCGCGCAAGGGGCTGGACGCGGCCATCGCGGCGGTCTCCAGGGGGCCCTACTGGCTGGTCATCGTCGGCAAGGACCGGGTGCGCGAGACGACCAATCCCCGCATCAAATTTCTCGGAGGGCGCGAGGATGTGCGCCCTTACTACGCCGCGGCCGACTGCTTCCTCCTGCCGACCCGCTACGATCCGTTCCCCAATACCGTGCTGGAGGCGATGGCGATGGGACTGCCCGCGATCGTGAGCTCGCGCTGCGGCGCGGCCGAGGTGATCGAGCCTGGGGTGAACGGCTGGATCTGCCAGCCGGACGACGTGCAGGGCATCGCCCGGCTGATGCAGGAAGCGGACCGCGCCAACGGCGATGGCCGCATGGGAAAGGCCGCGCGCGCCACGGCAGAACGCTTCGGGATCGATGCCATGGCGCGGCAACTGGTCGATTTGTATGCTTCTCTAAAAAAGCTTGGATAACACCAAAGAACTCTACTTCCGGCTGCTCGCCTACGTGCGGCCGTACGCGAAGGTGTTCGCGATCGCGGTGCTCGGCATGGTGCTGGCGGCGGCGACGGAGCCGCTGTTCCCGGCGCTGATCAAGCCGCTGCTCGATCAGGGCTTCACGCCGAGCAGCGAGCGTACCTGGCCGCCCGTCGCCTTCGCCGCCGCCATCATCGCCATCTTCGTGGTGCGGGGGATCCTGACCTTCAGCTCGAGCTATTGCCTCACCTGGGTGGCGCAAAAAGTGGTGCTCGACCTGCGCAGCGCGATGTTCAGCCGGCTGGTGCGCTTCCCGGCGAGGTATTTCAGCGACAACAGCTCCGGCAAGGTCCTCTCCAGGGTCGCCTACGACGTCACTGGCGTGACCGATGCGGCCACCGGCGTGCTGACGGTCCTGATCAAGGACTCCATCGTGATCGTGCTGCTGCTCGGCTACCTGTTCTACCTGAACTGGAAGCTCACCCTGATCGCGCTGGTGGTGGGGCCGCCAATCGCGTACACGGTGCGGGCAATCTCGAAGCGCCTGCGCCGTGTCTCGCGCGAGGCGCTGCTCGCGCAGGGCGACCTGGTGCACGTGCTGCAGGAGACTATCGACTGCCACAAGGTGGTCAAGGTGTTCGGCGGCCAGGACTACGAGACCAGGCGCTTTCACAAGAGCGCGCAGGTGCTGCGCGGCAATTTGATGCGCATCAATGTCTCGGCCGCGCTGACCACCCCGATTACCCACACGCTTGCCGCTTTCGCCATCGCCATCATCATCTACATCGCGCTGCAGGATTCGCTCGCGGGCCGCACGACGGTCGGCGAGTTCGCCTCCTTCCTCACCGCGATGCTGATGCTGCTCGCGCCCCTCAAGCACCTGAGCGAGATCAACAATGCGCTGCAGCGCGGCCTCGCCTCGGCAGAGAGCGTCTTCGGCATGATCGATGCGCCGGTGGAGGAGGACGGGGGCACGGTCGCCATTGGCCGCTCGCGCGGCGAGATCGTCCTGGAAAAGGTCTCGCTGACCTATCCGGAGCGCACGGAGCCCGCCTTGGCGGACATCGACCTGCACGTGCGCCCCGGCGAGACGGTGGCGCTGGTCGGCGGCTCGGGCGGCGGCAAGACCACGCTCGCCAACCTGCTGCCGCGCTTCTACGCACCGAGCTCGGGGCGCATCCTGCTCGACGGCCACGACCTCCAAACCCTCACTCTGGATAGCCTGCGCGCCAACATCGCGCTCGTCAGCCAGGAGATCGTTCTGTTCAACGACTCGATCTTCGCCAACATCGCCTACGGCGGCATGGGCGGCGCCCCCGAGGCGGACGTGATCGCCGCCGCGCAGGCGGCGCACGCGATGGACTTCATCCGCGAGACGCCCGATGGCCTGCACACGCTGATCGGCGAGAACGGCCTGCGCCTCTCCGGCGGCCAGCGCCAGCGGCTCGCCATTGCGCGCGCGATCCTCAAGAACGCCCCGGTGCTGATCCTCGACGAAGCGACCTCCGCGCTCGACTCCGAATCCGAGCGCCAGGTGCAGGCGGCGCTCGAGGCGCTGATGCGCGGGCGCACCACCCTCGTCATCGCGCACCGGCTCTCCACCATCGAGCGCGCCGACCGCATCGTGGTGCTCGAGCGCGGCCGCATCGTCGAGACCGGCAGGCACGGCGAGCTGCTGGCGCAGGAGGGCGCCTATGCCAGGCTCTACCGCATGCAGTACGCCGCCGAGCGCGCCGCGGCATCAGAGGGCCGGGGAGCGTCTGGACCGGCGTTAAACATTGTTTTACAATAGCGCCATGGTCAAAACCATCACCAAAGTCGGCAACTCCCACGGCCTGATCTTCGACGCCACGCTGCGCGAGCTGACGGGGCTGAAGCCCGGGGACCAGGTCAATGTCACGGTGCACGAGGGCGGCGCCATCGTTATTACCCCGATGACGGCCGTTGTGGATGCCGACGAAGCGCGCGCGCGCTCGGAGCGGCTCGTGAAGGCCAATAGCGAGCTCTTCCGCCGCCTTGCCTAGCGGAGGGTTGCGCCACCTCACGGTGTCCGCCGTGCTGGCGATTCACGAGGTCGCAATCAAGGCGCACGGCGGAACGCCGGGGCTTCGGGACGCTGCTTTGCTGGAATCCGCGGTCGCGGCGCCGCAGGCATCGTTTGGCGGGAAGGCCCTGATCAAGGGAGGCATCGAGATTGCAGCCGCGTATCTCTTCTACCTTTGCCGGAACCATCCGTTCCTGGACGGAAACAAGCGCACCGCGCTGGCGGCTTGTCTTGTGTTCCTGGAATCGAACGACTTGCTGCGCGATCCGCAAACTCCTTCACGCAACACCGATGCCTGGGAAGCGCTGGTGCTGGACGTAGCGGCCTCTCGCCTTGACCGGCAGCAGACCACGACCCGGCTTCGTCAGCTGCTCGCATCACAGCGACGTCCAAGGAAGAGACAGTCGTGAGGCGTCTTCGCATCGTCCACACCGAGGCTTCGCTGGGCTGGGGCGGCCAGGAAATCCGCATCCTCTCGGAGTCGCAGGGGCTGATCGGCCGCGGCCACGACGTCACGCTCCTTTGCCCGCCGGAGGCTCGCATCCACGCCGAGGCGCCGCGCTGGAAAGTGCCGGCGGTCGCGCTGTCGATCGGGCGCAAGCGCCCGGTCGGCGTCAAGGTGCTTTACGGGTGGCTGAAGCGCAACCCCTGCGACGTCGTGTGCACGCACAGCTCGACCGATGCCTGGCTCGTCGCCTTTGCGCTGCTCGCTCTCGGCCGTCCGGTTCCGATGGTGCGCACGCGCCACATCTCGGCCCCCGTGGCCACCAACGCGCCCACGCGCTGGCTCTATACCCGCGCCACCGCGCGCATCGTCACGACGGGCGAAGCGCTCAAGAAGGAGCTCGTCGAGCGAAACGGCTTCCCGGCCTCGCGCATCGACTCGATCCCGACCGGCGTGGATGCCAGCCGCTTCTGCCCCGGCGACCGCGCCGCGGCGCGCGCCGCGCTCAAGCTGCCGCAGGACCTGACGATCGTCGGCATCGTCGCCACGCTGCGCGACTGGAAGGGCCACGAATACCTGATCGAGGCGCTCGCCGGCCTGCCCGGGAATGTGCTCCTCGTCATCGTCGGCGACGGGCCGCGGCGCCAGATCCTCGAAGCCTTCGTTCAAAAGCTCGAATTGCAGCCGCGCGTCGTGTTCGCCGGCGACCAGGCCGACGTCGTTCCATGGTTGCAGGCGTTCGACGCCTTCTCGCTTCCTTCCTTCGCCAACGAAGGCGTCCCGCAGGCTCTGATCCAGGCCATGCTCGCCGGCCTGCCCTGCGTCACCACGCACGCGGGCAGCATGGCCGAGCTTGCCCGCGAAGGCGACACCGCGCTGGTCGTGCCGCCGAAAGATTCGGCCGCGCTGCGCGCGGCGCTGCAGAAGCTGCTGGCGGACGAGTCCATGATGAAGCGGCTGGGAGAGTCGGCTCGCCGGCACTGCGCGGCGAATTTCTCCTACGAGCGCATGCTCGAGCGGATGGAGGCCATCTACGCTCAGGTCCGGCGGTAGTCGTCGGCGAAGCGCTCGATGTCGTCCTCGCCGAGATAGTCGCCGGACTGCACTTCGATCACGAACAGCGGCTCGGTGCCGGGGTTCTCCAGCCGGTGCTTGGTTCCGGTGGGAATGTAGGTGGACTGGTTGGCTGCGAGCCGCAGCTCCTCGTCGCCGCGCGTGACCTTGGCCTCGCCCGACACCACCACCCAGTGCTCGGCGCGCTTGCGGTGAAGCTGCAGCGAGAGCCGCGCCCCCGGCTTGATCATCAGGCGCTTCACCTGGAAGCGCTCGCCGTTGTCGATCGACTCGTAGTAGCCCCACGGACGGTAGACGCGGCGGTGGATGGCGTGCTCGGTGCGCCGGGAGCGCTTGAGCTGCTCGACCGCGAGCTTCACGTCGTCGGCGTGCTCCTTGGTCGAGACGAGGAGCGCGTCGCTCGTCTCGATCACCACCAGGTTCTCGATGCCCACCGCGGCGATCAGCCGGCCTTCGCTACGCAGGTAGGAGCCGTGGCTGTCGCGCGCCATGACATCGCCGTGGGAGACGTTGCCGAGCGCGTCCTTCGCGCCGAGCGCCCACAGCGCGCTCCACGAGCCGACGTCGCTCCAGCCGAAGCGCGCCGGCACCACCACGGCGTCGTGCGTCTTCTCCATCACCGCGCGGTCGATCGAGTCGTCGGGAACCGCGAGGAACGCCGCGCGCTCCGGGCGCACGAAATCGGCGTCCCGCTGCGCGCCTGCCATCGCCTTGGTGACGGCCGCGACGATGTCGGGGCGATGGCGTTCGAGCTCGGCGAGGTAGCGGTCTGCGCGGAACGCGAACATGCCGCTATTCCAGGAGTACCCGCCCGATGCGAGGAATCCCTTTGCGGTTTCCAGGTCCGGCTTCTCGACGAAGCGGTCCACGACGAAGCCTTCGTCGCGCCGCGCCCCCTGCTTGATGTAGCCGTAGCCGGTATGCGGGCTCGCCGGCGCAATGCCGAACACGACGAGCGCGCCCTCGGCGGCAAGCCGCACGGCCGAGCGCACCGCGGCATGGAACTGCGGCAGATTCGAGATCGCGTGATCCGCGGCCAGCACCAGCATCACGCTCGCCTTGTCCGCCAGGAGAAGCGCGGCGGCGGCCGCGGCGGCGGCGGTGCCCCGGCCCGCGGGCTCGAGCAGCAGCGCCTGCGGCGGGCTGGAGATCTCGCGCAACTGCTCCGCGGCGAGGAAGCGATGCTCGTCGTTGGCGATGGCGATCGGTGCCTGCACGTCCTCGAGGCCCTGCAGGCGCACGAGGGTCTCCTGCAGCATGGTGCGCTCGGAGATGAGCGGCAGGAACTGCTTCGGAAGATGCGAGCGCGACAGCGGCCAGAGCCGCGTCCCGGATCCGCCGCAGAGCACAACAGGTACGAATGGCATGGCGGGGCGATTATAGGGTGCTGGAATTAGAATGCCGTCCATGGAGAGACTGCCCGCCCTGGAGCCTTCGGTCGCGGTCCTGATACCGTGCTTCAACGAAAGCGCGACCATCGGCGACGTGGTCCGCAGCTGGCGCGGCGCGCTTCCCGTGGCGCGGATCTACGTCTTCGACAACAACTCGACCGACGGCAGCGCGCGCCTCGCCGCCGAGGCCGGGGCCGTCGTGCGTGCCGAGGTGCGGCAGGGAAAGGGCAACGTCGTGCGCCGCATGTTCGCCGACGTCGAAGCCGACCTCTACGTTCTGGTCGACGGCGACGGCACCTACGATGCCGCGGCGGCGCCCGCGCTCATCTCGACGTTGGTCGAAGGCGAGTACGACATGGTGACCGCGGCGCGCAAGCCGGTCGACCCGGATTCGTACCGGCCCGGACACCGCTTCGGCAATCGCGCCCTGACCGCCATCGTGGCGCAGGTGTTCGGCAAGCAGATCACCGACCTGCTTTCGGGCTACCGCGCGCTCTCGCGCCGCTTCGTCAAGTCGTTCCCGGCGCTGTCCTCGGGGTTCGAGATCGAGACCGAGCTCTCGGTGCACGCGCTCGAGCTCGGTATCCCGTTCTGCGAGGTCGAGACGCGCTACTTCGCGCGCCCCGGCGGGTCGCGGAGCAAGCTCTCGGCGCTTCGCGACGGCTGGCGCATCCTGCTGACCATCGTGAAGCTGGTAAAAGGCGAGCGGCCGCTCGCCTTCTTCGGCACCATCGCGCTCCTCGCCGCGATCCCCGCGCTTTTGATCGGCGTGCAGCTCTGGCTGACGTTCGCGGAGACGGGCCTCGTGCCGCGCTTTCCCTCGGCGATCCTCGCTACCGGCCTGATGCTGACGGCGTTCCTGAGCCTCGTCTGCGGCTTGGTGCTGGATACGGTGACCCGGGGGCGCCAGGAGATGAAGCGCCTCGCGTACCTCAGCCTGCGCTCGTTCGAAGCGGCGAAGCAGCGCGTCTAGCCGGTGCGTGCGCAGCTCGCCCCGCAGCTCACCCGCTTTGCCGTCGTCGGGGCCGTCGGCTTCGCCGTCGATGCGACCGTCCTGCAGTCGCTCGTCAGCGCAGCGGGCTGGTCGCCGTTCGCAGCGCGGGCCGTCTCCTTTCCGGTCGCCCTCGGCTGCACCTTCGCGCTCAACCGCGCCTGGACCTTCCAGGGGCTGCGCCTGCCGCTCGCGCGCGCCTACGGGGCTTACGGCGCGATCCAGATCGTCGGCGCCCTGATCAACCTTTGCGTGTTCTCGATCTGCCTGCTGCTCGCGCCGCCGCTGTACGAGCGGCCGGTGATCGCGCTCGGCATCGGCGCCGTGGTGTCGCTCCTCTTCAACTTTTACGCCACGCGCAGCGTGGTTTTCCGCCCATGAGCGCCTATGGCGGCGCCGCCAATCTCGAAGCGATGGAGGCGGCGGTTCGCTATAACGGCTTCCTGCTGAGCCTCGTCGCGCCGCTTGCCGCCGGGGGCAAGCGGGTCCTGGATTTCGGCGCGGGAAGCGGTACCTTCGCCGCCGAGCTGCAGCGCAGACAAGTCGACATCCAGTGCGTCGAGCCCGATGCGGGGCTGCGGCGGGAGCTGGAGGGGAAAGGGCTGCGGACGCATGCAGATGTCAAGAACATCCGGGCCGAGTCGATCGATCTCGTGTATTCGTTCAACGTGCTCGAGCACATCGAGGACGATGCCGCCGCGCTGCGTGAGCTGCGCACCGTGCTCAAGCCGGGCGGCCGTCTGCTTCTCTACGTGCCCGCCTTCATGATCCTGTATTCGGCCATGGACCGCCGCATCGGCCACGTGCGCCGCTATCGGAAGAAAGCCTTCGCCGAGCTCGTGCGGCGAGCCCGCTTTGCGGTCGACGACGTGCGCTACGCAGACAGCCTGGGGTTCCTCGCCGCGCTGGCATACAGGACTGTCGGCCCTCCGAGCGGCGAGCTCAACTCCCGCGCGGTGCGGGTCTACGACAAATATGTGTTTCCGCTTTCCCGGGCGCTCGATGTCTGCCTCGACCCGGTGATCGGCAAGAATCTCGTCTTGCGGGCAACCAGAACATGATCCTGGTGACCGGCGGCGCGGGTTTCATCGGCGCGAACTTCGTCCTCTCCACGCTGAAAGACAGCGGCGAACCCATCGTCAACCTGGACAAGCTGACCTACGCCGGTAACCTCGGCAATCTCCAGTCGCTGCGCAACGATTCGCGCCACGTCTTCGTGAAGGGCGATATCTGCGATCGCGAGCTGGTGAGGAGGCTGCTGAACCAGTACAAGCCCAGGGCGATCGTCCACTTGGCCGCCGAAAGCCATGTCGACCGCTCGATCGCCGGGCCGGCGGCGTTCGTCGAGACCAACGTGGTCGGCACGTTCTCGCTGCTGGAGGAAGCCAGGGCATTCTCGAAGGACATCCGCTTCCTGCATGTCTCGACCGACGAGGTCTACGGCTCGCTCAGCCCGGACGACCCGGCGTTCAGCGAAACCACGCCGTACGCGCCGAACAGCCCTTACTCGGCGTCCAAGGCAGCCGCCGACCACCTGGTGCGCGCCTACCATCACACGTACGGCATGGCGACCCTTACGACCAACTGCTCGAACAACTTCGGGCCCTATCAGTTTCCCGAGAAGTTGATTCCCCTGACGATCCGCAATGCGCTCGCGGGCAAGCCGCTCCCGGTCTACGGCGACGGCCGCAACGTGCGCGACTGGCTCTACGTGCTCGACCACTGCGAAGCGCTGCGCCTCGTGCTCGAGCGCGGCCGCGCCGGCGAGACCTACAACATCGGCGGCGGCACGGAGGAGGCGAACATCGATCTGGTCCGGAAGCTCTGTTCCCTGCTGGATGAAGCGAGCCCGCGCAAGGCGGGCAGGTACGCCGAGCTCATCACCTTCGTGAAGGACCGTCCCGGCCACGACCGGCGCTATGCGATCGACAGCTCGAAGATCGCGCGCGAGCTCGGCTGGCGGCCGCGCGAGAGCTTCGAGTCCGGCCTTGCCAAGACGGTTCGCTGGTATATACAGAACAGATGAAAGGCATCGTCCTCGCCGGCGGCTCGGGCACGCGGCTCTACCCGGCGACCCAGGTCGTGTCGAAGCAGCTCCTGCCGGTCTACGACAAGCCGATGGTGTACTACGCGCTGTCGACGCTCATGCTCGCCGGCATCCGCGACATCCTGCTGATCTCCACGCCGCAGGACACCCCGCGCTTCGAGGCGCTGCTCGGCGACGGGAAAAAGTGGGGCTTGCGCCTTCGCTATGCGGTGCAGCCGAGGCCCGAGGGCATCGCGCAGGCGTTTCTCATCGGCCGCGAATTCATCGCCGGCGAGCGCGTGGCGCTGGTGCTGGGCGACAACATCTTCCACGGCCACGACTTCAGCGAGTTTCTCAAGCGCGCCGCCGCCCGTGAGCGCGGCGCCACCGTGTTCGCTTACGCGGTCAACGACCCCGCGCGCTACGGCGTGGTCGAGTTCGACGCGCACGGCAAGGCGGTCAGCATCGAGGAAAAGCCGCGGCAGCCCAGGTCGCGCTATGCCGTCACCGGGCTGTATTTCTACGATGCGCGGGTCGTCGAGATCGCGGCCGGCCTCAAGCCTTCGGCGCGCGGCGAGCTCGAGATTAGCGATGTCAACCGCGTTTACCTTGAGCGCGGCGAGCTCGACGTCGTCCCGATGGGACGGGGCATGGCCTGGCTCGACACCGGCACGCACGAGGCGTTGCTCGAGGCGGCGCGCTTCATCGAGACCATCGAGCGCCGGCAGGGCCTCAAGATTGCGTGCCCGGAAGAGATCGCCTACCGCATGGGCTTCATCGATGCGAAGCAGCTCGAAGCACTCGCGGTGCCGCTGGAGAAGAGCGGCTACGGCGAATACCTGCGCCGGGTCCTGACCGATCGGATCCTGCCATGAAGGTGACGCGCACCGACGTTGCGGACGTGCTGGTGTTCGAGCCGCGCGTGCACCAGGACGCGCGAGGCTTCTTCCTCGAGAGCTACAACCGGCGCGCCTTCAAGGAGGCCACCGGCCTGGATATCAAGTTCGTGCAGGACAACACTTCCTTCTCGGTGCGCAACGTACTGCGCGGGCTGCACTACCAGATCCGCCAGCCGCAGGGAAAGCTGATCCAGGTGATGGCGGGAGAGATTTTCGACGTCGCGGTCGACCTCAGGCGCGGCTCTCCGACCTTCCGCAAATGGGTCGGCGTCACCCTCACCGGCGGCGGCCATCGCATGGTGTGGATTCCGGAAGGATTCGCGCACGGCTACCTCGTGCTCTCCGAGCATGCGATCGTGCTCTACAAGACCACCGACTATTACGCCCCGGAGCATGAGCGCTCGATCCTCTGGAACGATCGCGAGCTCGGCATCCGCTGGCCGCTCGGGGGCGAGCCGATCGTGAGCGACAAGGACGCGCGCGCGAGCCCGTTCCGGTCGGCTGACCTTTTCGATTGAGGATTCTGCTCACCGGCCGAAACGGCCAGGTCGGCTGGGAGCTCGAGCGCGCGCTGCCAGCGCTCGGCGACGTGACCGCCACCGATCGCACCGGGCTGAATCTGGAGAACACAGACGACCTGCGGCGGGTCGTGCGCGAAGTCAGGCCGGACCTGATCGTGAACGCGGCGGCGTATACGGCGGTGGACAAGGCCGAGTCGGAGCGCGAGCGTGCCATGCAGGTGAACGCGGTCGCACCCGGCCTGCTCGCGGAGGGGGCGAAGCAGCTCGGCGGGCTCCTCGTACACTACTCGACGGACTACGTGTTCGAAGGGGAGAAGCGCACGCCGTATACGGAAGACGATGCGCCCAACCCGATCAGCCATTACGCGCGCACCAAGCTCGAGGGCGAGCGCGCCATCGCCGCGACCGGCTGCCGGCATCTCATCCTGCGCACCAGCTGGGTCTACGGTCCGCGCGCGGCGAATTTCTATCAGATCATCCTGCGCAAGGCGGCGGCGGGCGAGCCGATGCTCATGGTCGACGACCAGACCAGTGTGCCGACCCCCAGCGTATTCGTGGCGGAATATACCCTGGCGCTGCTCCGGAAAAAGACGACCGGTTTGCTGCACCTCGTGCCTTCGGGAGAGGCTACGCGCTACGAGTTCGCGCGAGCGGTGGTGCAGGGATGCGGCTCGCGCTCGACGATCGAAGCGGCACGCTCGGAGTCGTTTCCAAGCCCTGCGCGTCGCCCCCGGTATTCGGCCATGTCGAACCGCGCCGCCGCTCAGATTCTCGGCGCACCGCTGCTGCACTGGCGCGACGCGCTAGCCCGCCTCAATTAAGCCGCGCGTGCCTCCGCCAGCAAGTTCGACCCGAGCGGCAAGGCGCACCTCCGGCGGTACGATCGAACGGCGCGCGTTCTTCATGGCGCCGAATGATACCGGCCGGCGCGGCTATAATTAGCCCTCCTCGAGGTGGAAGGGGAGCGTCTCCAGCGTTCCACACGCTCAGGCCAGCGATCAGGCATGCGGACGCTCATTGACAATAGGGTTCTGGTGACCGGCGGCGCCGGCTTCATCGGCTCGCATCTTTGCGATCGCCTGATCGCGTCCGACCAGGACGTGCTCTGCGTCGACAATCTCTATACCGGCGTGCGCCGCAACGTCGCGCACCTCCTGAAGCACGATCGCTTCGAGCTGATGCGCCACGACGTCACCTTTCCGCTCTACGTCGAGGTGGACCAGATCTATAACCTCGCCTGCCCGGCTTCGCCGGTCCACTACCAGTTCGATCCGGTGCAGACCACCAAGACGAGCGTGCATGGCGCGATCAACATGCTCGGTCTGGCGAAGCGGCTGAAGGTGCCGATCCTTCAGGCGTCGACCAGCGAGGTGTATGGCGACCCGAAGACCCATCCGCAGCGCGAGGACTACTGGGGAAACGTGAATCCCATCGGCCCGCGCTCCTGCTACGACGAAGGCAAGCGCTGCGCCGAGACGCTGTTCTTCGACTACCACCGCCAGCACGGGCTGGGCATCAAGGTGGCGCGTATCTTCAACACCTACGGGCCGCGCATGCATCCGAGCGACGGCCGCGTGGTCTCGAACTTCATCGTGCAGGCGCTCAAGGGCCAGGAGATCACGGTCTACGGCAACGGTTCGCAGACGCGCTCGTTCTGCTACGTGACCGACCTGGTCGACGCGCTGCTGCGGCTGATGGCGACGCCGGCCGGGTTCACCGGGCCGGTGAACCTCGGCAACCCGCGCGAGTTCACGATGCTCGAGCTTGCCGAGAAGGTCCTGCGGATGACCGAATCGCGCTCGAAGATCGTCTACAAGCCGCTGCCCCCCGACGATCCCGTGCAGCGCCAGCCCGATATCGCGCTGGCCAAGGGCACCCTGTCCTGGGAGCCGCGCGTGGCGCTCGAGGACGGGCTGCGCGAGACCATCGACTATTTCAAGCGCACGCTGCGTGATTGAAAAGGCTTCCTGGCCGACGCTGCGCACGGTCCACACGATCGCCTTCGATTTCGACGGCGTGTTCACCGACAACAAGGTGTACGTCGCGCAGGACGGCGCCGAGCTCGTGCGCTGCGACCGCGGGGACGGGCTCGCCATCGACCTGCTGCGCGCTGCCCAGGCGCGGGGCGGCCTGCGCGCCGACGTATTCGTGCTCTCGAAGGAGCGCAACCCCGTGACGGAGGCGAGGGCTCGCAAGCTGAAGCTGCCGTGCCACCAGGGCTGCGACGACAAGCTGGAGTTTCTCGCGGCGCGGCTGCGTGCGCAGCGCGCGTCGGACCCGCAGCCTTTCGCCGGGGTGATCTACCTCGGCAACGACCTCAACGATCTGCCGGTAATCCTGCGAGCGGGGTTTTCCGTGGCGCCCGCCGACGCGCACGAGCGCGTTCGCCGGGCCGCCTCCGTCGTGTTGCCGCAGGCGGGAGGCAATGGCTTTGTGCGGGCGTTCATCGAGCGCCTGCTCGACATCGAAAACATGACCACTGAGGAGCTACATGAGCTTGTTCATCATCGCTGAGGCTGGAATCAACCACAACGGCGACCTTGGCATCGCGAAGCAGCTGATCGATATGGCCGCCGATGCCGGCGCCGACGCGGTCAAGTTCCAGAAGCGCACCATCGACCGGGTCTACACCAAGGAATTCCTGGATTCGCCGCGCGAAAGCCCGTGGGGCAAGACGCAGCGCGCGCAGAAGGAAGGCATCGAGTTCGGCGAAAGCCAGTACCGCGAGATCGACCGCTACTGCAAGGAGCGCAGGATCAAGTGGTTCGCCTCGGCGTGGGACGTGGACAGCCAACGCTTCCTGAGGAAATTCGAGCTCGAGTACAACAAGATCGCCTCGCCGATGATCGTGAGCCCCGAGCTGCTGGGCGAGGTCGCGTCCGAAGGCCGGCATACCTTCATCTCGACCGGGATGAGCTCCGAGCGCGACATCGACCGCGCGGTCGACATTTTCACCAAGAAGAAGTGCCCGTTCGAGCTCATGCACTGCGTATCGACGTACCCGATGGAGGACGAGGATGCGAACCTGCGCCGCATCGTCACGCTGCGCGAGCGCTACAAGTGCAACGTCGGCTACAGCGGGCACGAGGTCGGCCTCGCGGTGTCGTATGCCGCGGTTGCGCTCGGCGCTACCTCGCTCGAGCGGCATATCACCCTTAGCCGGGCGATGTACGGCTCGGATCAGTCGGCGTCGGTCGAACCGGCAGGTTTCCGCCAGCTCGTCGGAGCGGTGCGCAAGATCCACGAGGCGCTCGGCGACGGCTCGATCCAGATGAATCCCAAGGAAATTCCCATCGCGAAGAAGCTGCGCGGCCACCTGCAATGGGAGTCGAGCTCGGTCGAAGGCACGGTCTACGGCCGGACGAAAACCTGAGACGAAGAACTGAGCACTGTCGCGATCATTCCGGCGCGCGCCGGTTCCAAGGGCATTCCAGGCAAGAACCTGGTGGCGGTGTGCGGACAGCCCTTGATTTTCTGGTCGGTGCGGCAGGCGCTGGCCGCAAGCAGGATCGATTCGGTGTGGGTCACTTCGGACGGCGACGTGATCCTGGACGCGGCAACGAAGGCGGGCGCTCGCGTCATCCGCCGGCCGGCCGAGCTCGCGTCCGATACTGCGTCGTCCGAGTCGGCCTGGCTGCACGCGCTCGACTCGATCGAGCGGCAGGGTCACGCCGTGACCCGCGTCGTGGGCCTGCAGCCGACTTCGCCGGTCCGGGAGCCCGGCGACCTCGATCAGGCGCTCGAGCAATTCGAGCGCGAGCGGCTGGACTCCCTCCTGTCGGTGACCGAAATCCAGGACTTCTTCGTGTGGGAGGCCGCGGGCGACGGCGCCTTTCGGCCGGTGAACTACGACTACCGCCAGCGCCGCCGCCGCCAGGCGATCAGGCCGCAGTTTCGTGAGAATGGCTCCTTCTATGTCTTTCGGCCTGAGGTGCTGCGCACGCAGAACAACCGGCTCGGCGGCCGCATAGGAGCGTTCGTCATGCCTGCGCACAAGATCTTCCAGATCGACTCCGCCGAGGACGTGCGGCTGTGCGAGGCGGTGATGCGCGGGTACGGGCTCGACCGGCTGTGAGCGAGCTCATCCGGCGGCTGTTCTCCCTCGAAGGCCGCGTCGCCATCGTGACCGGCGCCTCGCGGGGCATCGGCGCTGCGATCGCGAGCGGTTTCACCGGCGCGGGCGCGCGCGTCACGGGCGTCGCGCGAAGCGCGCAGGGCCCGTCGAATGTCGACTACCGCGTCTGCGACATCGCGGCCGCCGGCGCGTTCGAAAAGCTCGTCGAAAGCGTCTTTGAGCGCGAGCGGCGGCTCGACATCCTGGTGAATGCCGCGGGAGTCAGCCAGCCGCCGTCGCAGGCCTCGGAGGAGGAACGCTTCGAGCGCACGCTCGACGTCAATCTGCGCTGCACCTACTCCGCCTGCATGGTCGCGGCGCGGCTGATGCAGCGCTCGGGCGGCGGCTCGATCATCAACCTCACCAGCATCAACAGCGTGCTCGGCTTTCCGGGGAATCCGGGATACGTGGCGTCCAAGGGCGGGCTGCGCATGCTCACCAAGGCCCTCGCCGTCGACCTGGCCGGCGCCAACGTGCGGGTGAACGCCCTGGCGCCGGGCTATATCCGCACCGCGATGACCGCGGCCAGCCACGCCGACCGCGCGCAGCGCGAAGCGCGCATCGCCCGCATGATCATCCCGCGCTACGGCGAGCCCGACGACGTGGTGGGCGCAGCGATCTTCCTCGCCTCGGCCGCGTCGTCCTACGTCACGGGCACCGACCTTTTCGTCGACGGCGGCTGGACGGCGAAGGGGCTGTAGTGGCCCGGCCGCGCATCGGCTTCATGCAGGGCAGGCTGTCACCGCCGGTGGACGGCAAGATCCAGGCATTTCCCTGGACGCACTGGCGCGAGGAGTTTGCGATCGCGCGGGCGGCCGGATTTTCGCTCATGGAATGGACCCTGGACGCCGAGCGGCTATACGAAAATCCCGTGATGACGCGCGCGGGCCGGGACGAGATCGCGCGCCTCAAGTCACGCCACGCGCTCGAGATCGATTCGCTGACTGGTGATTTTTTCATGCAGGCACCGTTCCACAAGGCAGAAGGTGGCGAACGGGAGGGGCGCGTGCGCGATCTGCGCGAGGTATGCGCATCCTGCGCGGCCGCCGGGATCACGATGCTCGTCATTCCCCTGGTCGACGCGGGGTGCATAGAGACCCCCGAGCAGGAAGCCGACGTGCAGCGCACCCTCGGCGGCATGCAGGCCGAGCTCGACGAGCTCGGCCTCTCCATTGTGTTCGAATCGGACTTCGCCCCGCGCGCGCTTGCCCGGTTCATCGCCCAGCTCGGCCCGGCCTTCGGCGTCAACTACGACATCGGCAACAGCGCTTCCCTCGGGTTCGACCCCATGGAGGAGATCAACGCCTACGGCGCGCGCATCCGGAATGTTCACGTCAAAGACCGCGTGCGCGGCGGCACGACGGTCCCGCTCGGTACCGGCAATGCGGACCTGGCGGCGGTGTTCCGCGCCCTCGGTCGGGCGCGCTACAGCGGCAACTACGTGCTGCAGACGGCGCGCGCGGTGGACGGAGACCATTGCGGCGCGCTGGTGCGCTACCGCGAGATGACCGAGCGCTGGATCGCCGAGGCGAAGCATGCAGCTTGAGCTCGCCGGCAAACTCGCGCTCGTCACGGGCGGTTCTCGCGGGCTCGGGCTCGAAATCGCCCGCGTGCTGGCGGCGGAGGGGTGCCGCGTGGTGATCAATGGCCGGGACGCGAAAACCTTGAATGCCGCGCAGCGCTCGATCCCCGACAGCGAGGGGCTGGCCGGCGACGTTGCGGACGCCGCGCAGTGCGAGCGGATGGCCCGCGACCTGCGTGCGCGGCATGATCGCCTCGACATTCTCGTGTGCAACGTGGGCAGCGGCCGCTCCGTGCCGCCCGGCGACGAGACGCTTGAGGAGTGGGACCGGATGCTCCGCGTCAACCTGTCCGCGGCGACGAATGCGGTGCACGCGTTCCGGCCGCTGCTCGCCGCGGCGCGCGGCAGCATCGTCTGCATCTCCTCGATCTGCGGACTCGAGGCGCTCGGCGCCCCGGTGACCTATTCCGCCGCCAAAGCCGCGCTGAACGCGTTCGTGCGCGGCTCCGCCCGGCCGCTGGCGGCGGCGGGAATCCGCATCAATGCGATTGCGCCGGGGAACCTGCTTTTCGAGGGCTCGGTATGGGCCGAGCGCACGCGCCGCGACGCCGCCGGCGTAGAGGCGATGCTCGAGCGCGAAGTCGCGTTGCGCCGTCTTGGCAGCCCGAGGGAAATAGCCGATTTCGTGGCCTTCCTCGCCTCGCCGCGCGCCGCTTTTGCTACCGGGGCGGTCTTCGTCGTCGACGGCGGGCAGGTGCGCTCTTGAAAGACGCCTTCGACCTGTCGGGTCGCAGTGCCCTGGTGACCGGAGGCGCAGGGCTGCTGGGCGAGCAGCACGCGCGCGCGCTCGCCGCGGCGGGCGCGAAAGTCGTTCTGGGCGACGTCGACGAGCGCGCGGCGGCTACGCTGGCCGGCGAGCTCAATCGCGAATTCGGCGCGGGGCGCGCAACAGTACTCCGGCTCGACGTGTCGGATCCGGCCAGCGTGCGCACGGCGCTCGAGCGCACCGGCGGCGTGCGGATCCTGGTCAACAACGCCGCGATCGATGCGAAAGTTCAGTCTTCCGGCCTGGCCGAGCCCTCCCGCTTCGAGCACTTCCAGCTCGAGCAGTGGAATGCGGAGCTGAAGGTCGGGCTCACCGGCGCGTTCCTCTGCTGCCAGGCTTTCGGCGGCTGGATGGCGGCCAACGGCGGCGGCGTGATCCTGAACATCGCCTCCGACCTCGGCGTGGTGGCGCCGGACCAGCGCCTCTACCGCAAGCCGGGCCTGCCGGAGGCGCAGCAGCCGGTGAAGCCGGTGACCTATTCGGCGATCAAGCACGGGCTCGTGGGCTTGACGCGCCATCTTGCGACCTACTGGGCCGACAAGCACGTGCGCGTGAACGCGCTGTCGCCCGGCGGGGTGCAGGTCGACCAGCCGGAAGCGTTCGTGAGCAGGCTGTCGCAGCTGATCCCGCTCGGGCGCATGGCGCGGCGCGACGAATACCGCGCGGCGGTGGTCTTCCTGTGCTCGGATGCGTCGAGCTACATGACCGGCCAGAACGTCGTTATCGACGGCGGCCGCAGCGCGTGGTGATGCCGTCGGCATCCATGCGATTCTGCCGCGCTTGAATGCGAAGACTGTCTGCGCTCGAGGCTGCAGGCGTCTTGGGTGTTGCGGCGGCAAGGAATCTCGCGCGGCTGTGCCTGCGCCGTATCCGCACGCCAACTGTCTCGCACGCCGAATACGAGGCTCGCTGGCGCCGCATTCTCGATGACGCCGAATGGAAGCGCTGCGGAACGCTCGAGGATTTCCTCTTCAACACGAAGCGCGATCCGCACCTGGCTCTGGTCGATTCCGCGTTGGTGCATACCTCGAGCACGGAGTACCGGCGCTTTCGCCATCGAAAGGTTTTCGACACGCTTGCGCGCTTCGTCCCGCCCGAGTCAGAGCTCGTCGAGCTTGGCAGCGGGATGGGAGGAAACCTGTTCGGGCTCGCACACCACCAGGCGCCGTGGAAGCTCACCGGCCTCGAGCTTTCTCCTGCTGGAATTCTCTGTGGACAGTCGATTGCGGCAACCTATGGTCTTCCGATCCGGTTCGAGCAGATCGACCTGCTCGACAGCGGCAACCTCGCGTGGCAGAGGATTCGCGGCAGGTACGTCTTCACCTACTACTGCCTCGAGCAGCTCCCGCACCACACCGAGGCGGTCCTCGCGAACATCCTGAAGGCCGGGCCCCGGATGGTGATTCACATCGAGCCCGCCTATGAGCTGCTCAAACCTTGGAAGCCGCTGGACGCGGTGACGTGGCTGTACATCCGCTCCAGAGACTACCAACGCTCGCTGCTTTCCACGTTGCGGGCGATGCCGGTGACCATCCGGGAAGCGAGCCTTCTGCGCTACGCGTCCAGCGCGCAGCACTTCCCCATGGTGGTGGTGTGGGCGCCTAAGTAGGCCGGATTACAATCCCGCCATGGGGTTGCTCGGAAGATGGCGCAACGCAAGGCGCCGAAAGCGCGGGTTGCCGCGCGAAGTTCGGACGGCCAAGGATTCGGGTGTTCTCGAGAGGTTCGGCAATACCCTGCCGCGCGAGGTCAACGAGAGCTACATGGACTACTGGCGCTCGTGTGCCGGCCGCGCGGTACAGGGACTCGCGATTCTGCAGGGCGCAACCCCGGCAGTCCTGGTTCGATCGGCGATCAGCCGGGCCGCGGCGCTGGAAATGTCGGGCAAATTCTCGAGGGAAATCGGCGAGCGATCGCACCAGTCGATCACGGAAGCGGCGAAGTCCTTCCTGGCCGGGCTCACGCGCTCGTACGTGAACCTGAAGCGCCCGGTGACGTTGTTCGGCGAATCCGCGCTGGCGCTGTTCGACGGCGAAATGGGGCGGCTCCTGCAGGAGCAGTACGGATCGCAGTTCACCGTCCTGTGGTGCGATTGCTACCGGGCGACGGTGGGACGGCCTACGGCCTCATGGCTTTGGCATTTCGACAATGTGCCGCTGCCGGCGCTCAAGGTGCTCTTGTACCTGTCCGATACGAAGGACACGGGAGCGACAACCCGGATGCTGGACTATCGGACGTCGCAGTCGCTGAAACAGCGCGGATATCTCGGACTCATCCCGCGGGACCGGACGGCCGACATCAGAAAGCTGGCCGACGCCTGGGGAATTCCGGTGACGGTCCACGCTCCCGCGCTCAGCGCGGGGGACGCGTTGCTGTTCCACACGAACTGCTTCCATCAAGCCGTGACACCCGCTTACGGGTTCAGGGACGTGATGACGTTCTTTGTCCTTCCGGCCCGGCAACCCTGGCGCCAGAGCGTCGGCGACGTGCTGCGCTTGGAGAAGCGACCGGGCGGATTTCCTCCGCAGCCCGAAATGATTCCGGCATGGGCCTGAGGTCGCCGGCGCGCGCGCTCGTCGTCGGCTACGGATCGATCGCGCAGCGCCACCTCGAGAACCTGCGCGCGCTCGGCACGATCCACGAGTTCGTGGTGCTGCGCCCGTCAGGCCGCACGCACGACGCGCCCGCGCACCTGCGCTTCGTGACGAACCTCGGCGAGGCGATGGCCGCGAAGCCGGATCTCGCGGTCGTCGCGAGCCCGTCAGCGGCACACGCCGAGGCGCTGCTGCCGCTGCTGGAGGCGCGCATTCCCTGCTACGTCGAGAAGCCTCCGGTGACCTCGGCGGCAGACGCCGAGCGGCTGCGCGCACTCGTTTCTTCGCAACCCGCGCCTGCGGTGACGCTGACCGGCTGCAATCTGCGCTTCCTGCCGTCGCTTCGCCGGCTGCACGAGCTGCTGCGCTCGGGCGCCGTCGGCCGTCCGGTGCGCGCGACTCTGCAGGCGGGCCAGTGGCTGCCCGACTGGCGGCCGGGCCGCGACTACCGCGCCAGCTATAGCGCGAAGGCGAGCGCGGGCGGCGGCGTGATCTTCGACCTGATCCACGAGATCGATGCCGCCCGCTGGCTGTTCGGCGAATTCGACCAGGTGCGCTCGATCGCCGGGAAGCTCAGTTCACTCGAAATCGACGCGGAAGATACCGCTTGCGTGCTCCTGGGCAGGCGGGCGGGCCCGATCGTCATGATCGGTCTCGATTACGTGTCGCGCACGCGAGTGCGCCGCTACGAGGTCGTGGGCGACGCCGGCACGCTGACATGGGATCTCGCCGCGAGGCGGCTCGAGCTCTCGACCGCCCAGGGCAGCGAGGTGCTCGATTCCGATCCGGCGAGTTTCGACCTCGGGGCTACCTATAAGGCAGCGATGAGCGAGTTTGTCTCCGCCGTCGGGCGCGGCGCGCCGACGTCTCAGGATATCCTCGACGGCCTGGCATCGACGCAGCTCGCATTGCGCGCGAAAGGCACGTGAGCACCATCGCGACGATCTGCGCGCGCGGCGGCTCGCGAGGGCTGCCGGGAAAGAACATCCGGCCGCTGCTCGGCAAGCCGCTGATCGTCTACACGATCGAGCAGGCGCTGGCGTGCCGCAGCATCGACGCGGTCTACGTTTCGACCGACGACGAGGCGATCGCGCAGGTCGCGCGCGCGGCCGGAGCGCGGGTGCCATTCCTGCGTCCCGCGGCGCTCGCCACGGCCGAGGCGCCGAAAATCCCGGTGATCGAGCATCTGGTGCAGGCCGTCGAGAAGGCGGGCGCGCGCGTGGAGCGGGTCGTGGATCTCGACCCGACCTCGCCCTTGCGCGATGTGCAGGACGTCGAGGCCTGCCTGCGGCTGCTCGACGCCGATGCCGACGTCGTGATCACCGGCTACGAAGCGGAAAAGAACCCTTATTTCAACATGGTAGAGTTGCAGCGGGACGGCACGGCCGCCTTGGTGAAGCCGTTGCCCGCGGCCGTCGAGACCCGGCAGGCGGCGCCGAAAGTGTATGCCATGAACGCTTCGATCTACGTCTGGCGGCGGGGCTCGCTGGCAAAGGGGCTGTGGAACGGCCGGGCGAGGCTGCACGTGATGCCGCGCGAGCGCTCGATTGACGTCGACACGCTGCTCGACTTCAGGCTGGTCGAGTTGCTGATGAAGGAGAAACAGGCCGGTGGCGGGAGCTGAATTCGACCTTTCCGGCGAGGTGGTGGTGCTGACCGGCGGCGCCGGAATCCTCGGAGCGGCTTTCGCCGCAGCGCTTTCGCGCTTCGGCGCGAGTGTCGCCATCGTCGACCGTGACGGCGGCAAGGCGAAACAGAGCGCACAAGCCGTGGCCCGCGCCCGCGCCTATGAGGCCGACATTGCCGATCCGAAGGCGCTGCGCCGCCTTGAGGAGCAGGTCGCCGCGGAGCTCGGCGCGCCCACGGTCCTGGTCAACAACGCGGCCGCCAAGAGCGCCCACTTTTTCGCGCCGTTCGAGCAATTTCCGCTCGAAGACTGGGACCAGGTGATGAGCGTCAACCTCACCGGCGCGATGCTGTGCTGCCAGGTCTTCGGCGCCGCGATGGCCGAGCGCGGGCGCGGATCCATCGTCAATATTCTGTCGATCTACGGCATTGTCGCGCCCGACCAGCGCATCTACCACGGCTCGAGCTACGAAGGGCGCGCGATCAACACGCCCGCGGTCTACAGCGCGAGCAAGGCCGCGCTTCTCGGCCTGACCCGCTATCTCGCGACCTATTGGAGCACCCGGGGCGTTCGCGTCAATGCCATCACGCCCGGCGGCGTGCGCAGCGGGCAGAACGACACTTTCGTCGAGCGCTACAGCGCGCGCGTGCCGCTCGGCCGGATGGCGGAGCGCGACGAGCTGAGCGGGGCGCTGGTCTTCCTCGCTTCTCCGGCCGCGTCCTATGTCACCGGGCAGAACATCGTCGTCGACGGCGGCCTGTCGGTCTGGTAACCATGCGCTGCTTAGTGATCGCCGAGGCAGGGGTCAACCACAACGGCTCCGAAGCGCTGGCGATGAAGATGGTCGAGACCGCGGCCGAGTGCGGTGCCGACGCCGTCAAGTTTCAGACGTTCGCCGCCGGGAAGCTCGCAAGCGCCAGCGCGCAGGCGGCCGATTACCAGCGCGCCAATGCCGGCGTCACCGACCAGCTTACGATGCTGAAGAAGCTCGAGCTTCCGGCGCAGAGCTTCCGGCGCCTGAAGGCGCGCGCCGACGCGCTCGGCGTGGAGTTCATGTCCACGCCCTTCGATGCCGACTCCGCCCGCATGCTGGTCGAGCTGGGCATGCGCAGGATCAAGGTCGGGTCGGGGGAGATCACCAACCTGCCGTTCCTGCAGGAGCTCGCGGCATTCGACCTGCCGCTCGTGGTCTCAACCGGCATGGCCGACCTCGACGAGGTCGCCGCAGCGGTCGAAGCGATCAGCCAGGCGCGCGCGCGCAGCGCTTTGCGTGCGCCGATGGCCGAACGGGTGACGCTTCTGCACTGCACGTCGAACTACCCGGCGCGGCCGGAGGACGTCAATCTGCGCGCGATGGAGACGCTGCGCCAGCGCTTCGGACTGCCGGTCGGATACTCCGATCACACCGAGGGCACGGCGATCGCCGTCGCTGCCGCGGCGCTGGGCGCGGTGGCGATCGAAAAGCATTTCACGCTCGACCGGGACCTCGAAGGCCCGGACCACAAGGCGTCGCTTGCGCCCGAGACGCTGCGCCGCATGGTTCGGGAGATTCGCGACGTGGAGGCGGGACTGGGCAACGGCGTGAAGGCGCCGCGCCCCGACGAGCTTCCGGTGCGCGAGCTCGTGCGCCGGAGCGTGACGCTGCGGCGGGCGCGCAAGGCGGGCGAACGCATCGCGCCCGACGACCTGGTGCTCCTGCGGCCGGGCAGCGGCATCGCCCCCAGGGATCTCGCGCGCGTCGCGGGAAAACGTGCGGCCCGCGACTTGCCGGCCGGCGCGACGCTCGCCTGGGAGGATCTGTCCGATTGAGCAAGCGCAGGGTCTGCTACCTGACCGGAACGCGCGCCGACTTCGGCCTGATGACTCGCACGCTGCGCCTGATCCAGGCTTCGCCGGCGATGGAGCTCGGCGTCGTCGTGACCGGGATGCATCTTTCGGACAAATACGGTCTCACGGTGCGCGAGATCGAGGCTGAGCGCCTGTCGATCATCGCCCGGATCGCGACGCCGGTCGACGAAACGAGCGGCGCCGCAATGGCGAGCGCGCTCGGCGCGACCTTGGTCGGTCTCGTGGAAAAGCTGTCCGCATGGCGACCGCACCTGCTGCTCCTCCTCGGCGACCGCGGCGAAATGCTCGCCGGGGCAATCGCCGCCACCTACCTCGGCATCCCGGTCGCGCACGTGCACGGCGGCGAGCGCTCCGGTACGGTCGACGAGCCGGTGCGGCACGCGATTTCGAAGCTGAGCCATTTTCACCTCGTCGCCACCAGCGGGTCGCGCGAGCGCCTGATCCGCATGGGAGAGGCCGCCGCGCACGTGTTCGTCACCGGGGCGCCCGGGCTGGACGAACTGGGGGAGGCGCAGGCGGAGCCGCGCGAAGCGCTCTGCCGCCGCGTCGGGCTCGACCCGGCGCGGCCCGTCTGCCTGCTGATTTTTCATCCGGTGGTGCAGGAGGCGGAGCAGGCGGGTGAGCAGGTACGCGCCGTGGTGCAGGGAATCCTGGCCGCCGGCGCGCAGGTGCTCGCGCTCGCTCCGAACGCGGATGCGGGCGCGGATCGGATCCTCGCCGAGCTCCAGGGGTTCTCGTCGCGCCCGGATTTTCGACTGGCGACGCATCTGCCGCGCGCCAAGTTCGTCTCGTGGCAGGCGCGCGCCGACGCCATGGTCGGCAACTCGAGCAGCGGCATCATCGAAGCCGCGAGCCTCGGGTTGTGGGTGGTGAACGTCGGCAAGCGCCAGCAGCTGCGCGAGCGCAGCCCGAACGTGATCGATGTCCCGCCCGTCGCGGAGGAGGTCCGGCGGGCGGTGAGCGCGGTGCTCGCTCGTCCGCGCGGGCAGTGGCGCAACGCATACGGTGACGGCGGCAGCGCCGAGCGCATCGTGGAGATCCTCGGCCGTCTCCCGCTCGAGCCCGCGGTGCTCGAGAAAATCAATGCATATTGACCACCTCGTCCTGGTCGGCGCCGGCGGCCACGCGAAAGTGGTGTACGACGCCATCGTCGCCGCGAAGGTCGCGACGCGCGTGAGCGTGCGCGACGATGACGCGGCGCTGGCCGGGACCGGTTTCCTCGACCTGCGGATCGGCGCGCCGATCGGCCCGGCGGCGGATCTCCCCGCCCACTGCCACGTCGCCATCGGCGACAACGCCGTGCGCAGCAGGCTGGCCGCGCGACTCGTCGCGGCGGGCAAGCGGCTGGTCGCGGTCGTGCATCCGGTCGCGACCGTGAGTCCGCATGCCGAGGTGGGCCCCGGGGCCTTCGTTGCCGCGGGCGTGCTGATCGCTCCCGGGGCGACGGTCGAGGAATGCGCGATAATCAACCACTGCGCCGTGGTCGACCACGACTGCGTGATCGGCCGGCATGCCCATGTCGCGCCGAACGCGACGCTGGGCGGCGGCGCAAGAGTCGGAGAGGGCGCCCTCATCGGAGCAGGCGCGGTGCTCCTTCCGGGAATCTCGGTCGGAAAATGGGCGGTGGTCGGCGCCGGGGCGGTGGTGACTCGATCGGTACCGGAGGGAGAAACGGTGTGCGGCGTACCTGCGAGACGAAGACGGAATGATTGAAATCACTCCACTCACGATCACCACGAGCGCATCGGTGCGCGAGGCGCTCGATCGGCTGAACCGCACCGGCGAAGGCGTCCTGCTCCTGGTCGACGACGCCGGCCGCCTGCGCCGGACCATCACCGACGGCGACCTGCGCCGCCTGCTGCTGGCGGGTTCAGGGCTGGAGACCGGGCTGAGCGCCCTTCCCGAGCAATCCGCGATCACCGCGGTCGAGGGCATCGCGCCGGCCGAGGCGCTCGGCGTGATGAACGACAACGGAATCGATCACCTGCCGATGCTCGATGCGCAGGGCCGGCCGAGCGAGCTGCTGCTGCGGCACGAGCTCGACAGCAAGATCCTGCTGTCGACGCCGCACCTCGGTGAGGACGAGCTCGCTTTCGTGAAGGAAGCGTTCACCACGAACTGGATCGCGCCGCTCGGCCCCAACGTCGACGCTTTCGAGGAGGAGATGGCGCGCACCGTCGGGATGGCGCATGCCGCGGCAGTGAGCTCCGGGACTGCGGCGCTGCATCTCGCCCTGCGCCTGCTCGGTGTGGGCGCGGGAGACGAGGTCTACACCTCCACGCTCACGTTCGTGGCGAGCGCGAACCCGATCCTGTACGAAGGCGCGACGCCGGTGTTCATCGATTCGGAGCCCGCGAGCTGGAACATGTCGCCTTCCGCGCTTGAGACCGCGCTGCGCGACGGCGAGCGGCGGGGGCGCCTGCCCAAGGCCGTGATCATCGTGAACCTCTACGGCCAGAGCGCGGACATCGAACCGCTGCTCGCCTCGTGCCGCCGCTACGGTGTCGCGGTGGTGGAAGACGCCGCCGAGTCCCTCGGCGCAACCTACCGCGGCCGGCCGAGCGGGAGCTTCGGCGATCTGAGCGCGCTTTCGTTCAACGGCAACAAGATCATCACGACTTCCGGCGGCGGAATGCTGGTCTCCAACGACCGGCGGCTGATCGAAAAGGCGCGCTTTCTCTCCACGCAGGCGCGCGACCCGGCGCCCTGGTACGAGCACTCCGAGACCGGATTCAACTACCGCATGAGCAACGTGCTCGCCGGCATCGGCCGCGGGCAGCTGCGCGTCCTTGGAGAGCGTGTCGCCGCGCGGCGCGCCGTGTTCGAGCGCTATCGCAGCGCGCTCTCGGGGATCGGCGCGCTCGACTGGATGCCCGAGGCCCCTTACGGCACCGGCACCCGCTGGCTCAGCGTCTGCACCCTCGATCCCGCGCTGGCCGTCGGCCCAGAGCACCTGATCGCCTCGCTGGCGCGCTCGGGCATCGAGGCCCGTCGCGTGTGGAAGCCGATGCACCTGCAGCCGCTGTTCGCGGGCTGCCGCTACTACCGCCACGACGACGCCGAGAGCTTCTCCGACCAAGCTTTCGCCCGCGGTGCCTGCCTGCCGTCGGGCTCGAACATGACGCCGCAGGAGCAGGACCGCATCATTCGCGCGCTAGAGCATGCTCTGCGGCGCGCCGAGCACCGGGCGGTCGCATCCGCCCGCTAATCTTCCCGTCCGCAACCCGATGAAACGCTATCGCATTCCCGAGTCGGTCGATCTCGCGCCTTTCCAGCAGCCCGATTCCGCGCCACTGCAGACCCGGTACGGGCTGCCGCGCGAGGTGCGCTTCTGCAAACGCTGCGTGATCTCGAACCAGCGGCCGAATTCGGCCGTCGAGTACCAGCACACGAGCGAGAGCAAGAAGGCGACGATCAATTTCGACGCCGCGGGCGTCTGCGACGCCTGCCGGCTCGCCGAGCAGAAGCACGGCAGCATCGACTGGGAAGCGCGCGAGCGGCAGCTGCGCGCCCTGTGCGATCGCCACCGCCGCAGCGACGGCTCCTACGACTGCGTCGTGCCCGGCTCCGGAGGCAAGGACAGCTTCTACGCCGCGCACATCCTCAAATACAAGTACGGCATGCACCCGCTCACGGTGACCTGGGCGCCGCACGTCTATACGGATTGGGGCTGGAAGAATTTCCAGAGCTGGATCCATTCCGGCTTCGACAACTTCCTGTTCACCAGCAACGGGCGCGTGCACCGGCTGCTGACGCGCCTTGCGGTCGAGAACCTGCTCCATCCCTTCCAGCCTTTCATTATCGGCCAGAAGGCGTTCGCGCCCAAGATGGCGCTGCTGCACCGCATCCCGCTCGTGTTCTACGGCGAGAACGAAGCGGAGTATGGCAATCCGATCGCCGACACGTCGGACGCGCGCCGCAGCTGGTCCTATTTCACCGCCGAGGACAAGTCCAAGGTGTTCCTCGGCGGCGCCTCGGTGGCGGACCTGAAGGAGTATTTCGGCGTCGGCGGCGACGACCTGCAGGCCTACCTGCCCGCCGATCCCGATGAGGTGCGCAGGCAGGGCGTCGAGGTGCACTACCTCGGGTACTACCTCAAATGGCACCCGCAAAGCTGCTACTACTACGCGGTCGAGCACGGCGGGTTCCAGGCTTCGCCCGAGCGCACACCGGGCACCTACAGCAAGTACAACAGCATCGACGACCGCATCGACGATCTCCACTACTACACCACCTGGATCAAATTCGGCATCGGCCGCTCCACCTATGATGCCGCGCAGGAGATCCGCTCGCGCGACATCACGCGCGACGAGGGCGTGGCGCTGGTGAAGCGCTTCGACGGCGAATGGCCGGCGCGCTTCGACGAGGAGCTGTTCCGCTACCTGAGCCTCGACCCGGTACATTTTCCCGAGGCGGCGCACATGTTCGAGGAGCCCGCGATGAGCCGGGCCTACTTCGACCGCCTCGCCGACCGCTTCCGCTCGCCGCACCTGTGGCGCTGGAGCGAAAGCGGCTGGCAGCTGCGGCACACCGTGTGGAACGAGCAGGCGGTGGCCGCGTGATGCGATGCCGAACGTCCGTCTGATCGCACGCCTCGACATCAAGGGTCCCAACCTCATCAAGGGCATCCATCTCGAAGGGCTGCGCGTGGTGGGCGATCCGCAGGACTTCGCGCGGCGCTACTACGAAGCCGGCGCCGACGAGCTGGTGTACATGGACACCGTGGCCAGCCTGTACGGCCGCAACAACCTCACCGAGATCGTGAAGCGCGCCGCGCAGCATGTCTTCATTCCCATGACGGTCGGCGGCGGCGTGCGCAGCGTCGACGACGTGAAGACGCTGCTGCGCGCCGGCGCCGACAAGGTGGCGATCAATACCGCCGCGGTGCGCCGTCCCGAGCTCGTCGCGGAGGTGGCGCAGCGTTTCGGCTCGCAATGCATGGTGTTGTCGATCGAGGCGAAGCGCTCGGCGGCGGGCCGCTGGGAGGCGTACACCGACAACGGCCGCGAGCACACCGGCCTCGATGTCGTCGAGTGGGCGCGCCGCGGCGTCGGGCTCGGCGCCGGGGAAATCCTGCTCACCTCGGTCGACCGGGAAGGGACCGGCAAGGGCTTCGACGTCGAGCTGGTGCGCGCAGTGTCGCAGGCCGTGAACGTGCCGCTCATCGCGAGCGGCGGGATGGGAACGACCCAGCACCTGCTGGACGTGGTGCGCCAGGGCGGCGCCGACGCCGTCGCCATGGCCAAAGTGCTGCATTACGGGACGGTGAGCTTTCCCCAGGTGCGCGAAGCGGCGCTGCGCGAGGGCTTGCACGTGCGCCGCCCATGAACGGGCTGATGAGCACCTATCGCGACGTGCTGCGCTCCTACTACGGGCAGGTCAAGGAGCGCACGGAGCGGCGCTACCTCTTCTATCGGTACGTCTACCGTCCGCTGTCGTTTCCACTTTCGGCGCTGGCGATCCGCGCCGGCGCCAGCGCCGACGCGGTCACGCTCGTCAATCTGCTGATCCTGGTCGCGGCGATGGTTGCCGCCGCCTGGGGCGGCCGCGGCGCGCTAGTGCTGGGCGCGGCGCTGTTCTTCGCCTACTACGTGCTCGATTTCGTCGACGGAAACATCGCCCGCTATTCCGGCGTGTCGAGCTACTTCGGCAAGCTGATCGACGGGATGGTGGACACGGTTTCGTTCGTCCTGTTCACCGCGGTGGCGCTGGGAAACGCGCGCTCCGGCAGCGCCCTGCTGGGCGGCGAGCTCGAGATCGCGCTCGGCGTCGCGACCACCCTTTCGGCTCTGGTGCGGCAGAACTACCGGTGGCGCCTCGCCTACCTGCGCTCGGAAATGGGCCTGACGATCATGGCGGACGCCCACGGCGACAAGCCGCAGTCGACTTCGGGCGAGCAGCGCCCGCCCGCGGTGGTGTGGCTGTTCGACAACGCGGCGACGAGCACGCCGATCGTACTGCTGGCCGCGGCCGCGGCGGATTTCGTCAGCGTCTTCGTGCTGCTGTTCTTCATCCTGTACGGCATCGCCGGAAACCTGGAAACGCTGATCAGCATCGTCAGGAACCGCCCGGCGCTCCTCGGCCGCAGGGATCACTAGGCCGCGCATGAAAGCGATCATCCTCGCGGCCGGCAAGCCGCAGACCGGCGCAGAGCCGGTCTCGAACCTCGTCATCCGCGGCGAGCGCCTGCTCGACGTGCAGGTCTCCGTGCTGCGCAGCGCCGGCATCGAGTCGCCGCGCCTGGTGGTCGGCTACCAGGCGGAGCGGATTTCGCGCCCCGACATCGACATCGTGCACAACGAGGGTTGGCGCGAGGGCGGAAGCCTGGCGTCGCTCGCGTGCGCGGCCGATACCTTCGACGGATCCGACGATGTCCTGGTCTGCTATGGCGACACGCTGTTCAGCCGGCGCGTGCTGGACCGGCTGTTCCGCACCGAGACCGGAGTCGCCGCGCTCTGCTTCCTCGACCGCACGAACCGCGACATCAGCCGGTTCCGGGAATTCGCCCATGTCGACGCCGGCGAGCTGATCGGCATCTCGAGCTCGAAGAGCGGGGACGACGTGCGCACGGTGTTTTGCGGCCTGGTGCTCGTACGGCGCAGCAAGGCGCAGGCGGTTCGCGGCTTCCTGGCCGCGGCTGCGTGGGACGCCGGTGCCCACCTCGGCAGCCTGCTCGACCTACTCGTGAGGAGCGGGGTCGAGGTCGCCCCGGTGCTGGTCGAGCGCGGCTGGCTCGAGCTGTCGTCGCCTGCCCTCCTCGAGGAGGCGCTGAGGGAGGACGAATTCCTCGATACCGTCATCCAGATCCACACCGACTGGGCCGCGCGCGCCCAGCGCTATGACCGGCTGCAATGGGTCAACAACGACCGTCTGCTCGCCGCCATGGTCGACGCCGCGGCAGCGCAACGCGCCGCACGGGTGCTCGACGTCGGCACCGGCTCGGGCAAGGTGCTGCTCGCACTGCGTGATGCCTTCGGCGCCGGGGAGTTCTGGGGCGTCGACCTCAGCCCGGACATGATGGAGAAGATCCCGCGGCGTGAAGGCCTGACCTTGAAAATCTGCAACGCGGAAAGCCTGGAGGGCATTCCCGACGCGCACTTCGATCTCGCCACCGCGCGCATGGTGTTCCATCACGTCGACGACCTGGCGCGCGCCATGAGCAGCATCGCGCGCGTGCTGCGCCCGGGCGGGCGCCTGGTGGCGTGCGAAGGCGTGCCGCCGACCGCGCGCAGCGTGAAGTGGTACACCGAGATGTTCCACTACAAGGAGGACCGACGCACGCTCACCGAGGGCGACCTGATCCATGCCTTCGCCCGCGCCGGGTTCGGCGAAATTCGCACCGAGACCGTGATCATGGAGAAGGCGAGCCTCAACAACTGGCTCGACAATTCCGGCATCCCGCAGCGGAACATCGACGTGATCAAGGAAATGCACTTCAAGGCGCCGGCCGAGGTGGCGAGCGACTACGATATGGAGTTCGTCAACGGAGACTGCCTGATGACCTGGCGCTTTGCGATCGTCACCGGCCGCACGCCGGCGCCACGATGACCACCGTCACCGTCGTCGATTACGGGCTCGGCAACCTGTTCAGCGTGTCGCGCGCCCTCGATCAGGTCGGCGCGGCAATCGAGCTGAGCGACTCGGCGGGCGTCATCGACCGAGCGACGCATCTCGTGCTGCCGGGAGTGGGCGCGTTCCGCGACGGCATGGCCGGCCTGCGCGAGCGCGGCCTGGTCGAGCCGGTGCGTCGCTATGGCGAGAGCGGCCGTCCATTCCTCGGCATCTGCCTCGGCATGCAGCTCCTCTTCGAGTGGAGCGCCGAGTTCGGGCGTGAAGAGGGCCTCGGGCTCATGAAGGGCGGGGTCGAAGCGATTCCTGCCACCGGGACCGACGGGCGGCCGCACAAGATCCCCCACATCGGATGGAACGAGTTGCGGCTGCCGCCTTCGCGGCAAGCCTGGACGGGTACGCCGTTCGAAGAGCTGAAGCCCGGCACGCCTGCCTATTTCGTCCACTCCTTCACCGCGGTGCCCGCCGAACCGTCGGACCGCTTGGCCGACGCGTATTACGACGGCTGCGTGATCAGCGCCGCCGTTGGCCGCGATGCGCTGATCGGCTGCCAGTTCCATCCGGAAAAGAGCGGCCCGGCCGGCTTGCGCATTCTCGAGTCCTTTGTCCGGACGTGATGGAAACCAAGGGTTCGGGTTTCGTAAGGTCGATTCTTTCCAAGGGTGTCGGGTTCGCTCGTGAAAGCGTTTGGTATGGGCTGCACAAGCTGACGGGTTCATCGTATGTCGCCTACTACGCGCGTCGGATGGACAGCATCGTGAGCCGCAACCCGGCTTGGGGCCTCAGCCTGGACCGAAGCTACCAGCTCGAGTATCTGCGCAGGCACGGCTTGGCGCGGGGGATGGCGATGCTCGATTACGGCTGCGGCGCTTTGGCGGCGGGCATCCTGTTCATCCAGTACTTGGACGCCTCGAGATATTTTGGCGTGGACATATCATCCAAGGTGTTGGAAGAAGGCCGAAAGCGCCTGCGCCTGCAAGGACTCGAACACAAGAATCCGACGCTGGTGCATTTGAAAGGCATCTCGCTGGGCGAGCTGGAAGGAAGACGCTTCGATGTCATCTGGGCGCAATCGGTATTTACGCACATGCCGCCGGATGACATCCGGGCCGCGCTCGCTCAACTGCGATTGTTGATGGATGCCGACTCCCGGTTGTATGCGACGTATGCGTGTTCTCCGCAGGGTCCGGTACAAAAGCGTTACAAGGATTGGTATTACAGCCCTTCGTATTTCGGCGATGCCGCCAAGCAAGCCGGCCTAGCCGTGGAGGAGATGGCCGACTGGCGACATCCTGCCGATCCCGCGGGCCTGGATCGGATGCTCCGGTTTCGGGTCAGCGGCTAGATCAGATGGAATCGCCGGAGAGCGCGCAGCGACTGTCGCTCGCTCTGCTCGCCACGTTGTGCAGGCTGCCCGCGAAGATCCTGCAGCTCGACGTCTTGGACTACGCAGGATAGCCGATGGCCGGCGGCCTCGTGCGCAACACGCTGGTGAACCTGACCGCGCACGGCGTCAATGCGCTGGTGGCGCTGCTGCTTGCTCCGATCCTCGTGATCGCCTACGGCATCGACAAGTACGGCCTGATCGTCCTGGCGAGGAACCTGCTGCCGGGCGGCTTCGTGAGCCTGTTCGATTTCGGGCTGCCGGAGGCGGTGACCCGCTACACCTCGAGCGCCGTTGCGGGCGGGCAGACCGAGAAGGCGCAGCACCTCGTGGTGTCGGCGCTCGCCATCGCCGGCTTGGCTGCGATCGTCCTGGCCGCGCTCATCGTCGCGTCAGGACACTACCTGATCGAGCTCGTGTTCCGCGTTCCGGGCGAGCTCGCCGGCTCCTTCAGGCTCGCCCTTTGGGCGAGCGCCGCGGCGCTGCTGCTGCAGTTTCCCGGCTGGATCCTCAAGGCAGCCCTGGAGGGCCTGGAGAGGTTCGACGTCGTTCGCACGGCGGAGATCGCGGGCGCCGTCGCCTATGCCGCGGCCGCGGCCGCCATCGCGCTGGCCGGCATCGATTATCACTGGGTCATCATCGCGTTCGTTCTCGCGTCGAGCGCGCGGTTCCTGTACCTGGCCTTCTATCTCGTCTTGCGCAAGCCCGCAGGCCTCGATCTGCGGCGGGGCCGCTGGCGCCCGGCAGAGCTCGGGCCGGCGCTGCGTCACGCCTTTGCCTTCTTTCAGGGCAAGATCCTCTCTGTCGCGTTCAACTTCGCCCCGAGCATGGTGATTTCCGCGCTCGCCGGGCCCGCGGCGACGGGGATCTACGACCTGATGATGCGCATTCCGCGCATGGTGAAGGTGCTGTCGGGGATGCTTGGCACGGCGCTGCTGCCGTTTGCGGCGCGCTCCGAGATCAGGTCGCAGGCCGCGCACGTCGAGCGCGTGGTGTATTCCGGGACCATGCTCGCGGCGGTCCTGGTCTTCCCCGTGGCGACCGCGGTAGCGGTGCTGTCGCGCGATGTCCTCGCCGCTTGGCTTGGCCAGGACTTCGTCCACTTCGCGCCCTGGCTCGCCCTCGCGATGTCGTGGCCGGCGATGATCAGCTGCACCGCCGTCGGCAATTCGATGGTCATCGCCGACCCCCGCGCCGTGAGACAACTCGTCCGGATCAGCGTCGTGCAGATCGCGCTGTTCTACGCCGTTGCCATGGCTCGTGGCGTAGAGAACCTGGCGCTCGGGTTCGTGGCCGGCACGGTGGCGTGCGTGCTGGTCGCGGCGCCGCTGCAGATCGGGCTGCTGGTCGGCCACTACCGGCTCAGTCTGGCGCGCTATCTCGCGCCGCTCGCCAAGGTGCTGGTCACCGGTGCCCTGCTGTTCGTGGTGGTCCACGCGCTCGGCCTCGACGCGCCGCGCGACAACCTGGCCTGGCTGGGCGGACGCCTTGCCGCGTGGTGCATTGCGTACTGGGCGTTGCTCTATTTCCTCGCGCTGTCGGCCGCCGAGCGGCGGGAGATCGACCACGTCGCGCTGCGCCTGGCGAGCGTGCTCGGCGTGCGGCGCGTGGTCGGCCGATGAGCGCGACGATGTGGCTAAGAATTCCTGTAAAAAGTTCGGACGCGTACCACGATCTCGATTGTCACAAACGCGAAATGAACAAATGCCGCCGCGATCAGGAAGACCAGCTCGCTGCCAATGAGGGCAAGCATCAGAAATAGCAGCGGCTCGCCGTAAAGCCAATTGCGGTAGGACAACTGAAAAAACTGGGCCAGGTGCCGCCGGGTATTCCCGGCTTGACGGGATGGACGTGCGGGCGCCGTTTTCTCGCCAACGTTCATCGATGCAAGACGAACCCGAAAATAGTGACCGAAAAGCACAAGGAACGTAATGCTTCCACCCAAAGCTAGAGGCCAAAGGGTGTCGGAGTGACCAACGTTGACGTGGTAGCCAAGCACCAAATACTGTGCGCTGAAGCTTGCGTCGATCAAGCCGTCCAGGAAGCTGCCGAACGTGCTGGAACGGCCATGCCAACGCGCAACCAGCCCATCGGCGTGATCCAGGATCCAGCAGACGTTCAAGCCGATTGCGGCGACCACCACGCCGCCACCATGGGCGAGCTGGAGCATGGCGGCGATGAACACCAGCAACGACGCAATGCTCAATGCATTCGCACTGAGCCGCAGCCGAATGGAGGCCGCAGCAATCAGGATTCCAAGCGGGCGATAGAGGAAGCGACTGGGATAATAGTGCCGTTCCGCCCGATGTTGGTCGGACACTAGATATTGCTGACGAAGCTGCGCGATGAGTGTAATCATTCAGTAGCCCTTGGGCTGCCGTCTAAACGTGCAGAAAGCGTGTCACAATCTTCAGCCCCATGGGTCCGCTCTTCTCAGGATGAAACCGCGTGCCGCTGATATTGTCCCGTGAAACGGCGGCAGGGATTATCCGGTTATGCAGCTTGACTTCCGGGCATGCCTGCCGGCCGCGGTCTTCGCCGCCGCCGTCGCCCTCGCCGCGCTAGGAGCACTGCTCGGCGCTCCGGAGCTCGTCAGAGCCGTGCTCGCGGCTCCGGTCTACTATGGCCTGCCGCTCGGGGTCGGGCTCCTGTTGACGTGGCCGCTGGAATCGGCGCTCACCCGCACGCAGCACGCTTTGCTCGCTTACTTGTGCGGGCTCGTGCTGATTTGCGCAGTCATGGTCGCGCGCGAGCATGCAGTTCCCGCACAACTGAACGTCGATTGGCTTTCATTCCTGATTCTGCTGGCCGCGATTGTCGGGTTTGGGGTCGGCCACCGGCTGTTCACCTGGAATACGGCAGCCAAAAGCGCCGTCGGGGACTACCTGATCGTGCTGCCGGTCTTCGCAATGGAGTATGCGGCGCGCTTCTGGGTCTTCTCGGAATTTCCGGTGACCGATCTGTTCCAGGCGATCCACGTCATGAAGGGAGCGCTGGAGTTCGGCCGCTTCGACGTGCTCAATCCGTTCGCCGCCGGCTCGTACATGCCGGTGATCCAGGCTCTCGAAGGTCTGCTGGTGCGCTACCTCGGCTACGACCCGCTGTACGGCGCGTGGATCCTGCCGGCATTCGCCACGCTGCCGAAGTTCCTCGCCTGCCGCGCGGTGTTCCAGGTTCTGCTGCGCGAGCGCGCCGCGCGCCTGTTCGCCACCGCGGCCGCGGCGTGCTTCTTCTCCGCCATTACGCCGACCAACGGCGAGCTGACCTTGCTCGGCAGCCTGCTCGTGCTTTCGTTCGGCGCCACCGCGGCGGCCGACGGCCGCCTGGCGAGCGCGCTGCGCGTCGCGGCGCTCGGCGCCTGCGGCGTGTTCCTCGGTTACTTCGCCGCCCGCTCGGTGCCGCTGCTCTACATGACCGCGCTCGGCGCGACCTGCGTGCTGCCGTATGTGGCGGGGCGCCTGGGCCTTGCCCGTGCGCCGCTCGCGTTGCCCGTGCTGTGCGTCGTCCTCGCCCCGCTGCATCGCTCGGCGCTCGCCTTCGTGCCGATGGCGCTCGCACTCGGCGCGCTGCTGCCGCTCGCCACCGCGTGGGCGCGCGCCGGCGGCGAGGCGCGCGCTCGGCGCCTCGCGCTCGGCACCGCCGGTTTCACCGTGCTCTCCGCGTGCGCGATCGCCGCGCTGCTCGCCTGGATCCTGCTCAACCCGAACGACGATCTGCGCGAGACCGGCCCGGGCGGATGGCTGGTGGAGAACATCCTGGGCGCGACGCCGACCAAGGCGAATATCCTCGCCGGCAGCGGGCCGAAGGTCGCGTTGTTCGAGCTGGCGCGCGCCGTGCTGCCGAGCCTCGCGCTGTTCAGCGGGCTGCTGGTGGCGCTCGGCGCAGCCGCGCGCCGGCCCTCGCCGCAGGCGCTGGTGGCGTGGGGGCTGGCGGTAGCGCTCGGCAGCGCGCTGCTACTCGGCGTGCCGTTCGTCTACCGCAGCGCGTTCCTCGTCGTCACCCTGCTGATCCTTGCGCTGGCCGCCGCCTGGCAGGCCTTCGAGCAGGACGCGGCGGCAAGGCCGCGTCGAGTCCTCCTCGCCATGGCAGGCGGATACGCGCTTGCCGCGCTACCCCTCGTGTATCGTTGCGGAGCAATCGCACGCTGCGAGCGCGCCGATTATCTCGACATGGCGCGCCCGTTTCTCCTGGTCATCGGCCTGTTGGTCCTCGCCAGCGCGGCCGCGGCTGCGCTGGCAGCTCGCCGCGCGAGCTTCCGCTACCTCGCACCGGCGGCGCTTGTCTTGCTGTTCGTGCTGGAGAACGGTGTCAGCCGCAGCTTCTTCATGTCCTATGGATACGGCGCCCCCGACCCCGCGGCGCGCGCGGTCAGCCATTTCGGCCGCGCGGACGTCGAGCTTGCGGCTGCGGTGCGCGTCATGGGGGCACGCGTGCTCATCGTTTCGGATCCCTACACGATGTCGAATCTGCGCGCGCTCACGGGGCTCAACAGCCTGGTCACGTATTCGAACCTCGACACGTTGTCGAAGGCATCGGAGACGCGCTTGCGCGAATGGCTGCGCGGCGTGCTCGAGCGGCCCGGGACGCCAGGCCGATGCGCACCCGGCCATCCCCTCGACGTGGTCGACTACACGGTGAACGCCTCCGAGTTCAACTACTGGCTCGCACGCAGCTCGAGCCCCGAGGTGCCGGGCGCGCTCGTCCTGCGCGACTTCGGCATGCGCAATACGCTGCTGCTCACGCCGCATCCCTCGCGCAAGGGAGTGCCCGACCGTTTTCCCGACGCCGAATGGCGTCGGCCGGCGCTCGACAAGCTCGAGGCACGCTTCCCGGGCGAGGCCGCAATCCTGCTGGTGGTCGACCGCAAGACCGTGCGCTGGGTGCGCGGCGCGGAGGATATCGGCTACTTCCCCGACGTGCGGCCGCTCGAGCGCGAGCTGGTCGAGCGGCTCGAGCGCGATTGCGGTGCCAGAGTGCACGCCGGGCGTTTCGCCTTGATCCGCTTTCCGATGGCCGGGCGCTAGGTCCCGCGGGGAAAATTCAACCGCTCGAATGACGGGCGGCGTTGCATCTTTCATTACAATGGGGCATGACCCCGGAGCTTCAGGGCCGTCTGCCCTTGGACGTGCAGCTGTCCCGCGCCTCGACGCGGGCCAAGATCGCGCTCGTGCGCGCGCTGTGCCGCGCGTTCGGCGTGTGGGGCGCCAACCGGTTCCTGCTCTCGACGATTGACTGGGGCGTCCTCAAGCCAGGGCGCCCGAGCGTGCTCTGTCTGTACCGGCCGCTTTTCGCCAAGGACCTGGAGGAGCTCAGGCGGCGCACCGACGTCAACTGGATCTACGTCAATAACGAGTTTCTCGGTCACGTGCAGTCGGCCTGGATTCCGCCCGAGATGCGCGTCGAGGCCGAATACCAGAAGTGCCATCGCCCGGAGTACGAGAAGTACTGGACGCAGCTCGAGGCGTTCGGCGCCGGCTTCCTCAGCGCGCTGCGCCGGCGCTGGCCTATCGACGCGGTGCTCACCTCGCATATCGACTATTGGCACGGCGAGGGTGTGCGCCTGGGGGCGCGCCGCCTGGGAATTCCGTATCTCGCGCTGTGCCGCGAGCACATGTGCCTACCGATCGAACAGGAATCGGTGCGGCGCTTCTTCACCGGCTTCAAGTGGGAAGGCGACGCGGTCGCAGTGTTCGGCCAGTCGACCAAGGACATCTTCGTCAACAGCGGCGCGTGCACCAGCGAGCAGGTCGTGGTCACGGGGCCGCCGCGGCTCGACGTTTGGCGCGAGATCGAGCCGCGGGTCGAGCCGCACAACTTGGTCGTGCTGCTCAGCTACCGCGACCCGGACTACCGGGCGCCGCGCTCGTTCCTCGAAGTGCTGCGCATTTTCCGCGCTGCGCACGCGCGCCGCGCCGACGGGGCGGTGTTCTGGGTGAAATCGAAGGACGCAAAGGACACCGAGGAGATTCGCGCGCTGGTCGGAAACACCGGCCGCGATTTCATCATCGATCACGACACGCCGCTCTACGAGCTGCTGCCGCGCGCCCGGCTGGTGGTCGGATTCAATTCGCTTTCGTTGGTCGAGGCCATGTTCACGCGCGCGCGCGTCGCGATCCCGTGCTGGGGCGACGCCGACCGGCCGCGCGAGGAGCTGATGTTCAACCCCGACGACCGCGGCCTGGGCGAGGTGATCGATTTCGCCCGCGCGCCGCACGAGCTCGAGCGCCAGCTCGAAGCCGCAGCGCGCGCTGCGCTCGACGAGCCGGCGTCCGCGGCGCGGCGGCTGGACGTCGTCAGGCGCATCTTCTACGTCCCCGACGGGCGCACCTGCAGCCAGGAGGTCGAGCGCTTCGTGACCGCGCAGATCGGCGCGCGCGCGCCGCTGCGCGCGGCGGAAAGGCCGGCGGCGCCGACGCGCGCGCCGGCAGCCGCCTGGGCCCCGGCCGCGTTGTTCGTGGCCGCGGTCTGCCTGGCGGGCCTTGCGGCGAAGCTCGGCGCTGGCGCTCTGGTTTCCACCCTCCTCGCGGCCCCGCTGTATTACGCCGTGCCCTTCGGGGTCGGCCTGCTGCTGACCCGACCATTCGAGTCCTCGCTCACCAGAACACAGCGTGCGCTGCTCGCTTACTTGAGCGGTCTGGTTCTGATCTGTGCCGTAGTAGTCGCTCGGGAACAGGCGACACCCGCCTACCTCAGCATCCATTTCTTCGCCGCACCTATCTTCATTGCGGCGCTCGCCGGCTTCGCCTTGGGCCACCGCTTCTTCGCCTGGAATGGCGCCGCGCGCGTCGCTGCGCAGGACTTCCTCATCGTGCTGCCGGTGTTCGCGATCGGCCTGCTGGTGCGCTTCGCGGTGTTCTCCGACTATCCGGTGACCGATCTGTTCCAGGCTACGCACCTGATGAAGGGCGCGCAGGAGTTCGGGCGCTTCGACATCCTGAACCCCTTCACCGCAGGCTCCTATGTCCCGGCGATCCAGGTGATGGAGGGCCTGTTGGTGCGCTATCTCGCCTTCGACGGGCTGGTCGGGGCGTGGATCCTGCCGTTGCTCGCCACGCTGCCGAAATTCCTCGCCTGCCGCGCGGCATTCCAGAGCGTGTTGCGCACGCGGGAGTCCGCGCTTTTCGCGACCGCCGTGACGGCGTGTTTCCTGTCCTCGGTCACGCCGACCAACGGCGACCTCGCCACGCTTGGCAGCCTGCTCGCCTTCTCCCTGGTCGCATCCAGCGCGCGCGACGGCCGCGCGCGCACCGCCGCGTGGGTGCTGGCGACGGGTTTTGCAGCGCTTGTCCTCGGCCACTTCGCGGCGCGAAGCGCGCCGCTCGCCTTCATCGCGGTGTTGGTGGCGGTGGCTGTCGTGCTACCGCGCCTGAGCCGCGTAGCGGCCCTGCCGAGTAGCCTGCTCGCGCTGCCGCTGCTCGTCGTGGCGCTCGCGCCCCTGCATCGCTCGACGCTCGCGTTCATTCCGCTCACCCTGTTTGCCGGGGTGATGCTGCCCCTGCTCACCGCCTGGCTCGAGCGCCAACGGGCGAGCGCCCAGATCGTCGGCGCGGGTGTCGGCATCCTGACGGCGGTGGTTGGCGCGTGGACCATTGGCCTGCTCGCCTGGATTCTGGTGCACCCGGGAGAAGACATGCGCGAGGCAGCCCTGTACGACTGGCTCCTCGACGTGCTGCTCGGCGCCACCGCCTCGGGCTCCAACGTCATCGTCGGCGCGGGGCCTAAGGTCGCCCTGTTCGAGCTTGGCCGCGCCATGAGCCCGAGCTTCGCGGTGCTGGCGGGGATCTGCGTGACGCTCGGGTTCCTGCAGGTCGTGCGCTGGCCGGGGCTCGCGCGCGCCGGCGGCTGGATGGCCGCGCGCCAGTCGCTCGTCGCCTGGGGCCTCGCCGTGGCGCTGGGCGCGTTCCTGCTGCTCGGCGTGCCGTTCGTTTATCGTAGCGGCTTCCTGGTCATCGTGCTGCTCGCCATCGCGCTCGCAGCCGCCTTCGACGCGTTCGTCGAGGCGAGGGCGAAGCTGCTCTACCGTGCGGTGCTGCTGGTAGTCGCCACCTACGTCGCCGGGGTCATCCCGCTCGCGTACCGCTGCGGCGCGATCACACGCTGCATCGCGCCCGAGTACCTCGAGCTGGTCTCGCCTTTCGTGCTCGGCCTGGGGACGATCGTGCTCGGCGCCGCGATCCTCGGCGTGGTGTTCGCCCACGGCGGCCGCGCCTTCCGCTACGGCACGCAGGCCGCGCTGGTCCTGCTGTTCGCGCTGGAGATCGGAATCAACCGCGCGTACTTCATGCCCTATGCCTATGGCGCGAAGCGCATCACGGAAGAGAAAGCCGTGAGCCACCTTAGCCGCAGCGAGATCGCGCTCGCCGCGGAGCTGCGCAACCGGAAGAACCCGGTGGTGCTGATCTCGGATCCGTTCACCATGGCGAACCTGCGGGCGCTGACCGGCCTCAACAGTATCGTCACCTACTCGAACCTGGACACCATCTCGCCGGTCGGCGGAACGCGGCTGCGCGCATGGCTGCGGGACATCATCGAGCCGCGGGGCGGCAGCGCGGCTTGTACCCGGCAGCACCCCCTGGACATCACCTACGATTCGGCGAACGGCGCGGAATTCAACTACTGGCTCGCCCGCCTGGCCAGCGGGCCGGGCGTTTCCGGCGGCGAAATCCTCCACTCGTTCGGTTACCACAAGAGCTTCGTGCCGCGCGTAGACCCCTCGATGCACCGCGTTTCCGACCGACCGCCCGACCATGAATGGCGCTGCAAGGCGATCCAGAACCGCGTCGAAGGCGGACCGCTTGTGTTGCTGGTGATCGATCAGAAGACCGTGGCCTGGGCGCGCGGCGAGCAGGACCTTTCCTATTTCCCGGACGTCAGCCCGCTCGATCCGAAGCTGATTGCCAGCCTGCGCGCACGCTGTCCGCTGGAGGTCTACGACAATCGCTTCGCGATCATCCCCTTCTCGATGGAGTGCCAGCTCCCATAGCAAAAGAGGGCGCGCTCAACCATACTCGCACGCCGCGGCCGATGCGAGTGGCGATCATCGTCGACAGTCCCAAGCGCGACTTCGACGGCGCGCTGCTGACAGCCTATCAGCTGGCGCGCCGCGGCGCCGAAGCCTTCCTCGTGCCCATGTATCAGCAGGGCTACGACCTGCCCTGGCTGTGCCCCGATGGCGTCATCGTCAACTACGCCAGGGAGAACAACCGTGAGCTGCTGGCGGCCTACCGCTCGCTCGGCATCTGCGTGATGGTGATGGATACCGAGGGGGGTGTGCTCTCGGACGCAGGCCTGGACGCGCCGCTCAACTGGGCGCGCACGATGCGGGGCGGGGGGCTCGGCCCCTACGTCGATCGCTACTTCTTCTGGGGATCGCGCCTGTACGAGGCGTTCCGCGTCGAGAGCGGCATGCCGGCCGAGGCGCTGCACGTGACGGGCTGTCCGCGCTTCGACTTCTGCGCCCCGCCCTGGCGCCGGCTGCTCGAATTCCCGGCGCGGGACTACGTCCTGGTGAATACCAATTTTTCGGCCATCAACCCGGCTTTCACGCGCTCGACGCAGACCGAGCGGGCGATCTTCCGCCAGATCGGGTGGGCGGAGCCGTACGTCGAGCGGCTGTTCGCAGACCTGGAAGGAGTGTTCCCGCGCTACCTCGAGACGCTCGAGCGGCTCACCGCGCGGCTTCCGGCGATCCGCTTCCGGATCCGGCCGCACCCCTTCGAGGACGCGGCGATCTACGAGCGGCGTTTCGGGCAACTGCCGAACGTCGCTGTCGACGGGTCGGGAAGCGTCTTGCCCGCGATCGCCAACGCCGCGTGCGTGCTGCACCTGAACTGCGGCACCGCGGTCGAATCGCTCATGCTGGGCACGCCGGCGGTATCCATGGAGTTCCTCAACACCGACACCATGCGCTCGCATGCGCCGCTGCCGTCGCGGGTGAGCACTGCCGCGGGCTCGTTCCGCGATCTGGAGGATCTCGTCTCCAGCGCCGGGGCCCTCAGGGAACGGCACGCCGGCCGGCACGCGGAACTGTGCGAGCAGTTCCTGCATCCCTGGTTTCATCGGATCGACGGCCGCGCGGCGGAGCGCGTGGCCGAGCAGGCGATCTGCGCATTGGCGGGACGCGGGCAGCCGCGGCGCTCGGCGCGCGCATCGCTCTTCGGCAGCCGCAGCGCGTCCACGGCCCGCCTGCTTTCCGGGGTGGCGTGCAATGCGCTCGGTTCCGATCGCGCCAGCCGCCTTGCCGGCCTGGGCATTCCGCAGCGGCGCGCCAAGGCGCTGGCGCTGGAGGCTGCGCAGTCCGGGATCGCGCGCCTGCGTGCCTTGGGGGGCACCAGTCCCGGCCTGTCGGTCGCGCGTGCGCGGCATCCGGTTTCTCGTCTCGCCATGGCGAGCATCCGCGTGGCCGCGGAGTGAGGCGATGGCGGCGAACCGCAGCTTCCTGATCGCCACGCTCGCCATGAACCAGACGCTGTTCTTCGAGGCGCTGGGGAAGGTGCTCGAGGAAGGGGGGCACGGGGTGGCGTACCTCTGCTTTCACGAGCGCAGCCACGAGTACCTGGCGAGCCGCGGGAAGCGCTCGTTCAATGCGTTCGGCGGCGAGGCCCGCACGCGCGAGATCGACCTGTCGGCGTATGCGTGGCCGAGCCTGAACCTCGTGCTCAGCCACGAGAAGGCGGTCTTCGAGGCCTACGACAGCGAGCGCCTGCTGCGCAAGCTCCGGGGCTACCTCGCCGCGTGTGAATCCGCGCTCGATGCGCTGGCCGGGACGGTGCCCGGGCCTCTGGTGCTGCTGCAGGAGCTCGGCGGATTCCTGTCGAACGTCGCGAGCTTCTACGCCGCCCGCCGCCGCGGCCTGGACGGCATCTTCATGGAGCCTTCGTTTTTCGCCGGACGGGTGTTCTTCACCCGCAACGGCTTCGCCGCGCCCCAGGTGCAGGGTCCCCGCAGCGCTGCGGCGAGCGACGCGGTCGCGGCATACCTGGACGAGGCCGTGGCGCGGCAGCGGGTCGTGATTCCGCTGAAGGATGCGCATCACTACCGCGGCCCGATGCGCAAGCTCACCGACCTGCGGCATATGCGGCGCCTGATCGAGAAAACGGTCGACAAGCACTTGCTCGGAAAGGGCGAGGAGTTCTCCCATATCGGCGGGCACGTGGCGCGGCACGCCCGGATGCTCGTCAACTCCCGGCTGCTGGCGCGCCACTACGACGCGATGCCCGACGAGGGCCGGCGCTTTGTCTACTATCCTCTGCACGTGCCCGCCGATGTTGCCCTCACCATCCGCTCGCCGGAGTACGTGGACCAGCTCGCGCTGGTCGATTTCCTGGCGCGCTCGGTGCCGCAGACCCACGAGGTCCTGATCAAGGAGCATCCGGCCCTGGTCGGAGCGCTCGAGCGCCGGCGCCTGACCGACCTGCTGCGCCGGCGGGACAACGTCCGGCTGCTCGACCCGGCGATCAAGAACTATCAGGTGCTGCAACGCGCCGAGGCGGTGATCACCGTCAACTCCAAGTCCGGCGCGGAGGCGCTGCTTCTCGGACGGCCGGTGCTCGTGCTGGGCGACGCGTTCTATTCGCCCTGCGAGCTGGTCCACCGGGTGGACTCGCTTGCCGAGCTGCCGCGGCGGCTCGCCGAGATGCTGCGCTCGGCGCGCGGGCCCGAGCCTGGCGCAGTGCGACGTTACTTCCAGGATGTATGGAACGCCTCCTGGCCCGGCGAGCTGCACGTCGCGGCGGACGCGAATGCACAGGCGCTGGCCGCATCCCTGCTCGCGTACCTGGAGCACGAGCACTCGTGATCGACGCGCTCGTCTCCATCGTCACGCCCGCCTTCAACGCCGAGCGCTACCTGCCGCGGACGCTCGAATCGGTGCTCGCCCAGACCTACCCAAACTGGGAAATGCTCGTGGCCGACGACTGCTCCACCGACGCCACGCGACGCCTCGCCGAGGAGTACGCGGCGCGCGATGCGCGCATCCGCCCCGTCGCGCTCGCGCGCAACTCCGGCCCGGCCATGGCGCGGCAGGCAGCGGTCGAGTCCGCCCGGGGGCGCTTCGTGGCGTTCCTGGACAGCGACGACCTGTGGCTGCCGGCGAAGCTGCAGCGCCAGCTCGATTTCATGGAGGCGCGGGGCGCGGGACTGAGCTTCACCGCGTTCCGGCGCATCTCGCGCGATGGCAGCGAGGTCGGCCGCGTGATCCACGCCCCGGCGAGCCTCACCTATCGCCAGCTGCTGGGAAATACAGCAATCGCCACCTCGACCGCGATCATCGATCGCCGGCGGACGGGCGCCTTCCGCATGGTGAAGACCTACTACGACGATTTCGCCCTCTGGCTGGAGATCACGCGGCGGGGTTTCCCGGCGCTGGGCCTCGACGAGGACCTGATGCGCTACCGGGTACTGGGCGGCTCGGTATCGCGCAACAAGGGGCGCTCGGCGATGATGGTCTGGCGCACGTATCGCGAGGTCGAGCAGCTGGGCTTCGCGCAGTCGTGCTGGTCGTTCGCGCGCTACGCGGTGAACGCGATGCGCAAGTACCAGGCGTTCTAGGTTGGCGGTCGGGAAGCCCGGCGTCCTGCTGACAGGGGCCAGCGGCTTCATCGGGCGCCATGTCGCGGCACACCTCGAGCAGGAAGCGATTCCGGTCACTAGCGTGCGCCGCGAGGTCGGGCCGCAGACCGACTGGCGCGACCTGGTCGAAGGAATCGAGTGCGTCATCCACCTCGCTGCCGCCGCGCACGACCGGGCGCAGCGCCACGAGCGTGCCGGAGACTACGAAGCGTTGCGGCGGGTGAACGCGCTCGGCACCGAGCGTCTGGCGCGAGCGGCCGCCGGCGCGGGCGTGGCGCGGTTCATTTTTCTGAGCACCATCGGGGTGAGCGGTGACGAGACCCGCGGAGCTCCCCTGACCGAAGACAGCCCGGCTGCGCCGCGCTCGCTGTACGCCGCCTCCAAGTGGGAGGCGGAGCAACGGCTCGAGGCGCTCGCCGGGGCGACCGGCCTCGCGGTCACGGTGCTGCGTCCCACGCTCGTCTACGGACCGGGAAACCCCGGCAACCTGCTGCGCCTGCTGCGAGCCGTCGAGCGCGGCTGGCCGCTGCCGCTCGCATCGGTCGACAACCGCCGCCACCTGACCTACGTCGGAAATCTCGTGTCCGCGCTCGCAGCCGTGCTCGCGCGAAGCGATGCCGCCGGCAGATTCGTGGTCTGCGACGGCGAAGCGCTCTCGACCGCACAGCTCGTGCGCTGCCTCGCGCGCGGGCTCGGGCGGCCCGCGCGCCTGTTTCCGCTGCCGGTCGCCGCGCTGCGCGGGATCGGCAAGCTGGTGGGCGCGGACCCTTTCGTGCGCCGCCTCGCCGGCTCGCTCGAAGCCGACTGCGGAAAGCTCCGGCGCGTGCTCGGCTGGCAGCCGCCATTCGCGCCCGGCGCCGCGCTCACCGAGACGGCCGCCGCCTATCGCGCGCAGCGGCTGCGCCGGGGGTAGCGGCTAGAATCGCGGTTATGGTCGTTGCGATCACGCTGGCGTTGCTCGCATTCGCCGCTTCCTGGGCGGTCGTGCTGCTGCTGCTCAGGCGTTTCGGCCATGTCGCGCTCGACCGCCCAAACGATCGCTCGCTGCACGAGCAGCCGGTGCCGCGTACGGGCGGTCTCGCCATTCTGGCCGGCGCCGCGCTGTCGCTCGCCTTCGGCGCGACGCAACTCTGGCTCCCCCTGGCGATCGCGGCCGCGCTCGCGGCGATCTCCTTCCTCGACGACCTTCATGGCATTCGAACCGGCTGGCGCCTGACGGTGCACCTGGGCGCTGCGGCGCTGCTGGCTTGGTACGTCCTGAGCCCGATGCATCCCGTGGAGCTCGCGGTGCTCGTGCTCGCGGTCGCCTGGCTGACGAACCTGTACAACTTCATGGACGGCGCCGACGGTCTCGCCGGCGGAATGGCGGTCGTGGGATTCGGGGCCTACGCTGCGGCGGGCTGGCTCGCAAACGAGACCGCGATCACGGCGCTGTGCCTGGCGATGGCCGCGGCCGCGGCCGCTTTTCTCCTCTACAACTTCCATCCTGCGCGCATCTTCCTGGGCGACGTGGGTGCGATTCCGCTCGGCTTCCTCGCCGGCGCGATTGGCCTCCTGGGATGGAGAAACGACGCCTGGCCTCTCTGGTTTCCGCTGCTCGTGTTCGCGCCTTTCGTTGGCGACGCTACGCTGACCCTACTGAAACGCGCCGTGCGCGGCGAGCGGGTCTGGCGCGCGCATCGCGACCATTACTATCAGAGAATGATCCGCATGGGACTCGGGCATCGGGCGACGGCGCTGATCGCGTACGCCGTGATGGGGGTCTGCGCCGGCGCCGCGCTCTTCGGCCGCGCCAAGCCCCCTGCGATGCAGGCGCTCGTGTTCGCCGCGGTGGCATTGCTGCTGGCGGCGATGGCGGTCTGGATTGACGTGCGTTGGGGCCGGCTCTATAGAGGCGGAAGGGCAACCGCGTGAACCTGCGCCGTGTATTCGTGTTCGGGCATGACCTGGTCGCTTCGGCGGCTGCGTGGACGCTCGCCTATCTGTTCCGCTTCAACCTGGAGATCCCCGACGAGCACCTCAGGGTCTTGCTCGCGACGCTGCCGCTCGTCATCGCCGTCCATGCGGTGGTGTTCATGCTGCCGTGGATCGCCGTGAGTCGCGGCCTCTGGCGTTACACGAGCCTGCCCGACCTGCAGCGGATCGTGATGGCCGCCGGCCTGGGCGGGATCGCGGTTCCCGCAGTGCTGGCGTTAGTCCGCATCGAGGGGCCGGTTCCGCGCACAGCGTACTTGCTCGCGCCGGTGCTGCTCGGGCTGATGATGGGCGCGAGCCGATTTGCTTACCGCGCCTGGCGCGAGGGGCGACTCGCGCCGCTGGTCGCGAAACCTCATGCGTCGCCGGTTCTAGTGCTGGGCGCCGGCGCCGCGGCGGCCGCGCTGCTCAAGGACCTCGCCGCGAGCGCGCAGTGGCATCCGGTGGGCGTGCTGGACGACGACGCAGCGAAGCAGGGCGGCGGGCTCGTAGGCGTGAAGGTGCTCGGCACCATTGAGCAGGTCGGCAAGGTGGCACAGCGTCTCGGGGTGAGCCAGGCAATTATTGCCATGCCCGGCGCGACCCACGGCGAGCGCAAGCGCGCGGTCGATTTCTGCGCCGAGGCCGGGGTTGCGGTCATGACCGTTCCGTCGCTCACCGACATCGTGTCCGGAAAAGTGAGCGTCTCGGCGCTGCGCCGCGTCGAGCTCGATGACCTGCTCGGGCGCGACCCGGTGCAACTGGACGACGCGGGATTGCACGGCTTCCTCAACGGGAAGACCGTACTGGTCACCGGAGCGGGCGGGTCGATCGGCGCCGAGCTGTGCCGCCAGATCACGCCTTTCGGACCCCGGCGCATCGTGCTGTACGAGCTGTCGGAGTTTGCGCTCTATTCGATCGAGCAGGAATTCCGTGACCGGTTCCCGGCCGTCAGCGTCGATGCGGTGATCGGCGACGCGAAGGATGCGTCGCGGGTCAGGCAGGTTTTCGCCCGCCACCGTCCGGACGTGGTTTTTCACGCCGCCGCCTACAAGCACGTGCCGCTCATGGAGGAGCAGAACGCGCTCCAGGCGCTGGTCAACAACGCGCTGTCGACGGTAGTGGTGGCGCGCGCCGCTCAGGCGCATGGGACCGGGAAGTTCGTGTTCGTGTCGACCGACAAGGCGGTCAACCCGGTGAACGTCATGGGGGCCTCGAAGCGGCTCGCCGAAGTCCTGTGCCAGGCCCTGCAGCCCGCGAGCCCCACCGAGTTCGTGATCGTCCGGTTCGGCAACGTCCTCGGGTCGAACGGCAGCGTGGTGCCGCGCTTCCGGGACCAGATCGCGCGGGGCGGGCCGCTCACCGTCACGCACCCGGACATCGAGCGCTATTTCATGTCCATTCCCGAAGCGGCGCAGCTCGTATTGCAGGCTGCGCTGATGGGCGAAGGAGGGCAGATCTATGTTCTCGACATGGGGCAGCCGGTCAAGATCGCCGATCTTGCAAAGCAGCTGATTCGGCTATCGGGCTTCAGCGACAACGACATCCGGATCGAGTACACCGGCCTGCGCCCAGGCGAGAAGCTCTACGAGGAGCCCATCGCCGACGCGGAGACGACGCTGCCGACCCCGCACCCGAAGCTGCGGGTCGCGCAGGCCCGGGTGCCCGAGAACGGCGGCGCGCTCGTTCAGGAGGTGCTCGACTGGGTCGCTGCCCAGGGGGAAGCGGGCCCCGAGGCGGTGCGGACGCGGCTGCGGGCCTGGGTGCCGGAATACACCCCCGGCGACCGTGCGCCCCCAGCGACGAGCGGCGAGGTCGCGCGCTTCCCGGCAAGGTTGCGGAAACTCTGATCGGCCGGGCCCGAGCCTCAGCGCGAGGTTCGGCTTGCTCGCGCGCTCAACCCCAGCAGCATCCCCACGACTCCCCAGTAGAGCAGCGCGTTCTGCCGCACCAGAAGCGTATCGGTCATGTTCCGCACCACCGTTCCAGCCACTACGCCGAGAAGCGCGATTCCGCAGGCGGAAACGCCATAGTCCGGGTCACGCGACAGTCGCCACCCTTCGCGGACCGTCGCCGCGAGCAGGAGAAGGAAGAGAAGCAGCCCCGGCATGCCGATCTGCAGCAATGCATCCAGAAAGTAACTATGGGCGTGCCAGAGGTTGTTGCTGCCGTGAAGCTCCGTGCGCAATTCCTTGCGCAGGATGCCGCGCCCGAAACCGTAGCCGACCAGGGGCTTTTCGGCGACCCATCCGACGGCTTCGCGCCATACCTCGAGCCGTGAGTCCCTTGTGAGCGACGCCGGGTCAACGGCGGCCTCCCGCTGGTCGTGCACATGAAGCATCAGGGCCAGCCCGGTCGCGACGATCAAGACCGCGACGATCGACGCGGCGATCTTCTTGCCGGTGCCGAAAGCGACCTTCTCGAGTGCGTGGCTGCGCCGTATGAGCAGCGCGCCGATCAACAACGCTTCTGCAACCAGGCCCGCCCACACGGTGCGGCTTAGCGTGTAATAGCTGCTGGTCAGCAGCAGCGCTGCCACGAGCCATGGCGTTGTCGCCTGCCATCGCGCGGCGCCGGCGCGGTTCATGTACCAAGCCGCCATGACCGTGCATGGCGCAAGAATGAGCAGCGCGCTGGAATGATCGCCGGCTCCGCCATGCCACCCGCCTGCGTAGTCTTGGGCGCCGCGCGCGAAGTCACGCAATGCAATCACACACGCCGTCACTGCGGCGGCGGCCACGGCAGGGAGGAAGACCCCTGCAGCGTTTCTTGCCTGACTGCCGATGTAGCACACCCAGAACCCCGCGCCCGCATAAAACACCTCGTTGCGCCACTCCTTGAGCGTGCGCTCTGGATCCA